>Ga0157364_1001155_pt1 | contig 21584 bp, 9 predicted proteins | sample AttsexASBM2_FD_111476 | JGI IMG/M metagenome (GOLD analysis project Ga0157364, IMG submission 111476) | Fungus gardens microbial communities from leaf cutter ant in Ribeirão Preto, State of São Paulo, Brazil - Atta sexdens ASBM2 | ecosystem: Host-associated > Fungi > Mycelium > Unclassified ...
TATAGAATGAATGCAGATTCAATTGTGGAATAAAAGTTTTGGAGATGCTCGAATAAATTCTTTATAATTGAAATCGGAATCAACATTCAAAATTTGTCCACAAATAGCCGATGCGACAAACGGCATATTGGAATTACATCTCATCGTGTTGCAAACGTTGCACTGTGTCATACACTACATACGACACAGAATCACTGATATTTTCTATTCTATTCAACACTATTCTAGTAAATTACGGATACAACTCTCAATTTATAATGTCATCGATATCTGAAAAACACACATTCTTTTATCCGCATTCATTTTTCATCTGCTCTCCGCAATATATTGACGACTGATCGAAAATCGGAGAGAGACACGTCAGATACTTCCAACTGTTTGTTTCCTCTGTTATTACCGTATCGCTCGGCACAACCCAATTCACGATAATCACACATCGGGACTGCCTTCTGTCGACCGTGGCGACTCCGTCAATAACACTTGCGCAGGTCCGGGCCATTGTTACGGAAAACACAGCCGGCGTCCTCCACGAGGAAAAATATTTAGAAATGCACCACGTCGTCTCTCTCTCTCTCTCTCTCTCTCCTTTTCCTGATTGCATACTCGGTGTGTTCCCTCGCATGTAAAAGTAGACTAGCGAGAGAAAGAGCAAGAAGGCACCCTTGTTCCAACCACGCCACGCTTCTTTCGTTTATTTTATAAACACGGAAGTAATTCGTAGGCTTTCTCGCACACGCGGCAACGAGCGCGGCAAGCATGCGGGGCTTCGCCATGGGATCTACGCGGCGATAACGGAGGAAGAGCAGACCACCATGTCGCGACATACGGACGTCGTCCAACTGACACGCAAGGGAAGAGCGCTGCTCTCTTAATATATCTGTTACAACAGATATCCATTCGATATTCTCAACAGCTATTAAGGATATTCATGAATATCTAATAAAGTCATTAGATATACTCTACATATCCAAATGTTCGTAATTCGAGATCTCATTAATATCCATAGGATATCTAAACCAATATATTCTCTCAATAGATATTTACATACACACGTACATACTACTGCGCGCGCGCGCGCGCGCAGACACACACACACACACACACACCTATGAATAAAACACAAAAAGATATACATATATACATATATATGTATGTACAATATCTCAGACTTTTTCGGAGTTAAGACATTTTATGTTGCTTTTACTTCTTTTAAGCCGGTATGAAAACTCATAGTTAGTTCTTATTTTAAGACTGTCTTAAGTAATGTCTTAAGATACTAATATAGTTCTGTATGATTGGTTTATGATATCTTAAGACGGTCAAGAAATCGACTATGAATACGGCCTTATTTATTCTATAGGAGATCTTATTTATAGATTTGTCATTTCGTTCCTCTAGTGCTCAAAGTAGAAAAGTCTTTGGTGGTCACATACAATTATTCGATATCTATTAGTTATCCATAGTAAATATGGACATCATATAAATATGTGATTATCCATTATAGATATGTAGATATCTATTATATTTTGTTCTGTAAATTAAATAACATTTAATACAATTTTGAAGAAATTATGGAGAAGATAAAGAAATAAAGAAAGAAAAAAATGGAAGATGCTAATGATTGCGCACTTCTTACTTGTTCTTCCTATTTTTCTACGAAACTGACAAAACTGACAAAACTCATCTACTTTAGAGGTGTAAGGAATATTGAGAAAAAAATATCGAAAGAGGATATTTATTCATCGTGTCAACAGCTTCGAAGTCCTAACGTAAAGTCCTCCAAAAGTAATGTATTACTTCGTCGAAGTTTTGGATATTCGACTTTTCGATGACAGCACGCCAAGCGTTTTTATATTCGCCCCTGCCAATGCGCTTGTCCCGCTTCGTGCGTGAGAGAAAAAAAGCGGAAGATAGACAAAGCCAACGCGCACGCACTCACGCGAGACCAAAGTGATCATAGGCGTCGACAAAATCTTTATCCTTTAACATTTGATAGATATTGCATCTTGATGAACAAGATGAAAAAACATTCGTTATTCGTCGCTTTACATTTTTCACGATAATAATATTATTGTTATTCGATCATCTTTTCTCATGACGTTTTAAAAATCATCCTAGTCATATGAATGCCATTCAGAAAATAACCAATCCTCAAATCGATCCTCATAGCTCTATCTACAAACTGTAACTCAAATTCTCGTTTCCCTATAAGTTTTTATCAGAAACAGTTTCAAACGCGAGCCCTCCAATTCCCGCAGGGTGACGCCGATGCGATGGTGTCGATACACTCACTCATTCACTCCCTCACTCAGGGACTCACTCTACTTATGCACCACACTCTACTTTTTCCGACGTCACAAACGCGGGCTGCGTGCGCTGCTCGAAACGCATACACGGCAGATGGTACTCGTCATCATCGCATCGGGGAGGAGGCGTGGCGTGGCACGCTTTAATCGCTTAAAATCGTCGTTAATTGAAAACGAGTCAATTTACGGGTAACATGAGAGCCCCCAAAGGCGGGTGACGCGCAAACACGCGCGCTTATTATATTGTCCTTGAAAGTGGTTGCGGTCGGCGAACGAAGGGTTTAACGGGGCATCCCCCACGCTGGAAAAAAAAGTCTATCTAGAAGTATAATGAGGCATGCGTGACGCATGACGTGGGTGAAGACGGACGCTCTTTTTTATCATGCTGCTGCTGCTATTGCTGCTGACGCATCGTTCGCCTTTTTTCTGGCGTGAATTTTTGCTGGGACTAGCGGGATTGCGATAGGATTATTATCTAAACAAGACGTATCCTCTGAGTCAGGGATTTTCGGGAATTAAAAGAAGAAAAATGTGATTAAACAGATCTGTTATCGTTGAAAGCCGCAATTAGTTTCTGGAAAGAAATAATTTCCTCCGTATCATATATATAAGATATTCTGAATTTTCCCGGTGATAGAGATTCGACACAAGTCAGGTAAAGGATTCGTTTAAATTAAAGACAATTTCGCAAACGATTCAGACCGGTCGTTCTTTGGATCAATTTATCGTCGACAATGTATTTCGTAACGAATTATACGTATTATCGTATTGTTTTCATAAATTTTCTACGTACGTCGGATGGACATTGTCGGACTGAATCGGAATTTATATCATTAGACGTGATTATGCGATTGTTTCCGTATTATGACAAATTCACATGAATTCACACGACGTTTATATATGATCTATAATTAAATCTCACGTCTCAGAATTAATCGTATTTTTCCGTGATGTGGTAGATAAAAATATTCTCTGTGCTCCATAATATATATACATCACAATTTTGAGATTTTAAATTTTGCAATTAACAAATAAAATAATTATAGTATATATTATATTACTACGAGGAAAAAATGTTGCTGTATTAGTGGAAAATATAAAAATATTGTACGAGTCGATAATTAAGTTCAGAATATAAATATTTATATAATTTATTGAAGCAGTACAATAGAGATTTACGTTTAAATTATTTTCCAACATATTATAGTTTCCTTGCTTTTCAATTTGATCTATTAACAAGCTCGTTATCCATGCACAAGCTTCGTTATGTTTTCTGAATAAAATGTTTTTGATGGGTCTCTCTCTCTCCCTCTATTTCTCAGTCATGCATTCACTACATTTTCATATTTTGATCAGCCACACATGGTTTTTCATATTTTGGTCAGTAGCGAATCGACAATCTCTGGGAAAATTTTTGAATGAATCAAACAGATGGTAATCACTCCCTCTCTCTCTCAAATTGCTGTTTTGGTTCACTCAAAGATGTCCTGAAAGATTCGCCAATGTCCAGTGACCAAAATATGAAATGTAGAGCATGCATGGTTGAAAGATCTGTAAATAATATTTTATTTCGAGGATATAACGAAAATTGTACAGCAATGAACAAAGTGTATTGAAAAGCACAGAGATTATATATGTCAATTTTATTGATATTAAAATAAATTTTATACAGTTGAAAAATTTCTATCAAATTTCACACAAAATGAACATATTAAATGATATTATGTCAAAATTAACATTAAAAATATTACACTTTTATACAATCTGGAAACATATTTCTTCAAGATTAATGTTTATAATATGTTAACATATATCTTTTATTTATTTATCTTAAAATTTATTTTTTGAAATTTTTGTTATTTGTTCACTTACTCATAAATTGTGTTATTTTAATACTAAGAAACGTTAAATATTAATATAAAATATTCAAATAATATAATCACATTGTGTTGTTAAATTAATACTGAAGTATGTTAAAAATTCAACACAAGAATTTTAACAAACACCGGAACAGAAATACAAAACGTTTTTAAAATATATTCTAGATATAATTAGTTAATTATAAAATTCCGTGGCGTCTTTTCATATACTTCTGTTAAATACTATAATTCATTACTATCCATCATCCGTTTTTCTTCATTATTTCTTTTTCTTTCGTTCTCGGCTGCTCTTCTCTGTATATATTTTATTTCATTATTCTTATCTTAAATTTTTCATTCTTTTGTTATTTATAATTCTTCTTATCTATAGTTTTAATTTTTCTGCTTAGGTTTTGTAGTATTACTGTGTTGCTCGTCACTTGCGGTGCATTCAAATTTTTCCATTTAATTTCAATGTTTTCAACTTATTAAGAGTTATAATGCATTCAATAATAAAGTTATTATTATTTTATTATTTTATTATTATTATTATTATTATTATTATTATTATTCTCACCCTCACACAATTTTATTATATGTATGTTGCCAACGCAATAATTTAATATGAAAAATAGACCATTAGCAAGTAATATGCGCCGAGAACGGCTTCTTAGCGTTTACAAGTGCAAAAAGCAATGTATTAGTTGACAATGTTTCGTGACGAATGTCGCCGTATTGTTCCGGCGTGGCGGCAAATTTTCCAAGCGCGCCACGACGAAATTTACGCCGCAAGGGGTGTAATTACGCAATTACGATTGTATCCGCATTATCGCAGCACCAGGGTAACACGAGGTTCCGGTAACCGGCCGGAAATTTACAAGCGGCTACGTGGCCCGTAATTGAATTCTAAGGCTCGTAATTAAGCGTATTCTTCCGTCGCTAGCATGGCCCAATGGGGCGCGGGTCGATCCCATTTGTTTTAATAGCATATTTGCGTCGAATCTCGATGAAGCGATCGGAATTCCGCGCACGCCGTCGCTTAATTTCGGCGCGTTTGTACCATATATATATATATATATATATACATGTATATGTATAAAGTAAAATCGGTCGACGCGGCGATCGGATCAAAAATCGTGCTTCCGCACGATTGTACTCCAGATGACTAAGACGTTGCACGAGTCGCGATTTAATCGGCAACAGCAACAATTAAAAATCGGTTAATTTACGTGAGATTGTTCCAGGTGCCGCAATGTATATTGTTAATTCGCTAACGGAATTCCCTTCCTTTGCACTGGGGGATATCAACCGGTGCCAGGTGATAAAAATGCGTATCGCTCCCTCGTCGCCGTTATTAACAGTCACGGCGTTATTATTCTCCGGGTACGCGTGCAAGTCGTAAAATATGCTATTAAAAATTTCGCAACGTTTATTATTTTATAACAGAGTGCGATTGGATGAAACGTGCATAGTTATATGGAAATTTTGTCATACCTATTTCCGAGTAAGGAAGAGAGAGAGAGATTGATTGATTGACTAAGCATTCATTTTAGTTCTAGGGTAAACACTAGACAAAGAGAGAGAGAGAGAGAGAGAGAGAGAGAGAGAGAGAGTCAACGACTTGATCGGATACCTAATTCAGCTTCGTTTGAAGACTTATTGTTAGTTCAATATTGCAGCCGCGGACCTGAATCACCTTGCCCAGCGTTGAAACGCAGCACACGATGGTGCGAACTGCTGGCGGTTTAATCTATTCGACGGTTTCCGCAGATCGGTAACCCAGTTTCGCGAGATCGTTATGCCCGAGTAAACTGCATCTTTCATTAAGCTACAACAGCAACTACGTCCTAATTGAACGGCTCTCATTCGATCGGCCGACCCTTCGGTTAATTTAGCAGCTCCTCACACGGTGCATTATACGCGCGCACGTCCTAGAAGAAGTCGACGGTAATTGATCCACAGAATTTTACAATTGTCGGAAAAACTTGCTAAATATAACTACGACACGGTTGGAAAATTGTATTAAATTTAATACATTTTGCGTGTATCGAATGGTTCATTTTAATTTTTTATTTAAATTAACACTTCGATGTAAATTACAAACAAATAATTTAATTTAATATAAGTTTAATAATAATAACTTAAATTTGGAAATAAATTGTGTTGGAAAATGTAGTTTAAAAAAATATAAATTCTAAGCTAAATGTATAAAAGATGAATGTATGTTAATTTAACATTTATAATGTGTTAAATTGACACATTTTATTCATTCATTTTTTATTCATTCAAAATTTAAGTTTTTAATTAATTTAATAATTAATAAATTGTGTTATTTTAAAATTAAGAAATGATAAATTCCATTTAACACAAAATGTTCAAATAACATAATGACATTATGTTAAATTAACATTTAAGTTGTTAAAAATTCGACAAAAATTTTAATAAAGATCAATTTTAACACAAGTACAATATGTTTTACTGTGAGGCGCATAATTATTAAAATAAAAATAATTGTCCATAAACAAAAACTTGAGAAATGTAGATACATTGCACGTACATTTATGTTCTATCAATTATATTTGTCTACAGGTATTTGTATTATTTTTATCTTCGCACATAACTGTGTCTTTTTATAGATTCCCCAACAGAATCGTATAAACTCTGCAATGATTTACGAATAAATACTTTACGCTGCGAATCATCTTCGTAGAAATCACGTTGAAATACTTTCATAGCAATGGAACACAGCTGCGGTAAAATGTAAATCACACGCAATGTAAATCACTAATTTTATTTCGAAACATTAAACGGAAGTTTCGCACGATTTGCTGAGAAATGTCGTGGGCCGCATTACGTCACGTGTAACGCACACGACGCAGAAATGTTTCCGGGATTATTTCGCCGCGGGTCGAACGAGCTCCGCCGGCGATTATTTTGATTACCGGTTGCCGATTGTCGGATACCAGCCGCGCCGGACATTCTGGGCAAAAATGGATGGCGGGGTTGTCGGAATCCAAATAGGCTCGTTTAAATTCGAAATTTCTAGCACCGCCCTCCCCCGCGGTGCTGCCGCCGTTGCCTTTGCAATTTCGTAAAACGATGCATATGTATAAGCCGCGAAACGGTGGATTTAAATACTGGAAATATTTTTCCGCCGGTGTTATAAAGCGTCGCCGCGCGTAAAACTAAATCATCGTGACAAGGTTCCGCGTCTTTAACGAAGACCCGTTATTATCATGCTCTCATCGTGTTAGTGCTTTGTAACTCGACTCGATACAAATGTCTTGATTGTCGAGTCAAAGAGAATGGTGAAGACGTGATTACATAAAAGACAATGCGTATCTATTTATTTAAACTGTTTGCAACAATTCAGAAATTCTTTTCTAAAAAATAGCTTAACTGTAAGACATTTATTTTCCTTCCTGCATGTCACAGTCATATTAGATATTATTTTGACAAATCCTTTAATTTACAGAGAAAACTATAACTTTCTAGTTTCTTGACACATAATAATAAGCGAAAAACATAAATAAGAGAAAAAAATCCTATATTCTTGGTGTTAATAACATTCATTCGCAAATTTTCAAACACTTATTTTTCACATTTCTCGACACACACGCATCGTAAACTCGAGACGTTCTTCCGAAGAATTCATCAATTATTATGTTCGGTTTTTTAGCCCAAATTAACGGCAACTTGAAAATAGTTGTCGGCCATCTTAAGCAATTCATGGAAAGAAAGGACAATTACGAGAATTGAATTACAAGTCGAGTGGTGATACCAAGTCGTTCTCGTTAATTTTCGAGTTTGCGTGTCATAGCCGTGGACGAACCGTCTGAAATTGTTTTAATTAAAGCATGCGCCGTATCTGTCGTAAATTAATACAATGCACTAATTGCCCTCACTGATACAATCCTATGGATACAATTGGGTACAACTCGCGGAACAATTCCTTTCATCTCGATATTTCTCCCTAATTGTCCCGTCACCGTGTACGAACTTGGCGTTCACAAATAACTCTAATGCTATTCGAGATCGTTGTTGCAAAAATAAAGCTATGTTTGTGTTGCTAAATTTGACTGTGAAAATCACGACACGTCCTTTAATTTTCGTAGTTAATTTTGTCAATGTTGATATAATAATATCATTTATTGATATTATTATAATGTGTAATATGATAATAAAATATGTATAATGTATAAACACGTCTACAAATTATTTTTGAGATAAGTACTCGCTATTGAAAAGAGGTTAAATTTTCACAAATAAGCAAGAAAGGAAATTTATTCGATCAACGCGAATCTTGGTGCCCATAATAATACGTTTACGTAAATTTCAGTTTTCAATTTCCGAATTGCGCGCCATTTATTTTTATCGATCTTAAAACACTGAACTGAAATAAAAATATGTAATGTATGATAAATGAACAAACTATTAATGAGCATCTTAAACCATCTGTAAAGAATTTGTTGTGAAAAGTATCATCCCGGAAAAGAATTCAAACCCGGAACTGAATTTTCTTCAAGAGTTTTATTTACCTCGTTTCATTCTTAATGCGCGCCACTAATGCTGCATCTTCTATCGCTCTCTCGATACTCTATACCTATACTTCACAATGCCAGGTTTTCGCCATCGCGTCGCTCGTAAACGCTAGTATAACGGGGGCTACGAGCGCATCTCGCCGTCCTACGTCGCGTCGTCGCGGTAAAAGCGGCGTCAATGGCGCGGTATCGTATCGTTATCATAACCGATTCGTGAATACCATCGTTCCCGGTAATGTTCCTCTTTTCGGGGCAGGAGCGTAACTCGGTAATAGCTGCGTCGTTCGAACATTTCCCTTAATCAAGCGGCTGTCGCGTACCGCGATTTAACGCGCGCGTAGATATACATACGTATGTATACGCGCGAGCATATACACTCTGATGTTTTACCGCGACGCGACGCGACGTTTACCACTTTTACGTTTATATCCGACTATCGCAGTAGGGCAGGAATCAGGCAGGGTTAGAGCGGAGGAATAAATCCGTGTTGCGCGCCATGTGACTCGTCAAGCGTTTATACGCGTCGAGCGGACTGAGTGAAGCAGAGAGTGAAGCGGAGCGCACAGCTACAGCGTCCATCGCCCAACTCGGCTTAGTGCGTGTAGCGCGACCATAAACAACCGTGCAACTTTCACGAGGACTTTACCGTGGCCATTACAGCGACCCATTTCCCGGCGCGGTTCATGAGCGAGCGCGTCTCTCTCCCATCGCCTGAATCTCTCGCTCGCCAGCTCGCTCGCTCGGTCGGTCGCTGGCGCGCGTGTGACCTAAGCTTCGTAAGATAATTGTTCATCAGGGGTTGAGTGTCAGCCGCGAGTTTGCGTTAATGCCGGCCACACGCGAAATGACGCGACGTTATATCTACGAAACTATCACATCCTAGAGAGATCGAGCGCGTACGATGTACCTCGGCGTTGTAATCTCACGCTTTGGAGGAGAGACAATAGCGCGATCTTGTATCTTGGATTCGCTGTTAAACGCGCATTCCTCTAAAGATCGGCTCAGAAACATGAATGCGAAATATGCTAGATATTATATCTATTCTCAACGCTCACACATTATCTCCTTATCTCCATATTTCTATAAAAGTATCTAAAAATCGCTACATGCTATAGTTAGAGGTCTAAAAAAAAAACCAGAGATTTTTCTTGGCGTACATTCTATTTGACATTAGCAATGCTCGCGAGTATCATTTTATCCTTGGTGTTTTTCAAATGTTAAAAAGGATAAAATGTTCGCGAATGACCTTTAAATGCGTTCTATAATGTGTCGCAAACATCTCGTCGTCAATCGCAATGCTTCTGACAATCAATAAGTGCATTCAGTACAACCGCTTACTGAGCATTCAGTGAGTTCTTATACCTGTTTGGTCTACATTTTTAGCTCTAACAGAATATGTCAACCAAATACAAAAGCTTACTAAACGCTCAGTGAGCGATTGTAGTACTGAATGCACCCAATCAAAACGTCAGATCAATGATTGTTGATGCTTCTGATTGGTTGTCGAAGCATTGCGAAGTGTTTGTGATACATTATAGAACGCCTTTTAGAATAGTTTGATTAGCTATTATAAAACACAAAATAACACTATGATCATGTAATTTAGACAGCCAATCGGTATACTGAAAAATATAATAGCAGCAAATTGACCTAACCGATTCAATCGCATCTTTGATTTTCTCTGACTCTAGTCCTAAATATTTCAGAGTCCGCGATAGTCTGTTACGAATCAAGCTGAAACTGGGATGTCATGTTACATATTGAGCTCTAGAAAACCAAAAATTCATCATAGAAGAATATAGTTTATATAATATAGCTATATTCTATAAATAGACTAAAGAGTATGACCTGATTGACTATCATAAGGAAAAAATGATATCGTGCTCACGTGATTTAGACAGTCAATGGATGCATTCAGTATTACAACTGCTCACTGAGTGCTCAGTGAGCTCTTGCATCTGAGTGGCATATATTCCAATAACATAAACAGGTGCAAGAGCTCACTAAGCGCTCAGTGAGCGATTGTAGTACCGAATGCATCTAATCAGTACACCTCTAATCTAACTGATTCAACTGACTCGCATCTCTGGTTTTCTAGAACTCTAATCACTGGATTCGTAAGCGCATGATGCTTTTGTACGCAATATGTGCACAATATTGTGCACAATAGATGCTTTACGAAACCAGTGTATGGAGTGAATATTGACGTTAATCTATAATCTAATATAAACATCATCTCGGTTATATTATATTATATTATTATATCTATATATTATATTATATTATATAATTATATCTTTTATAATTATATTTTTTAAATTGTACGAAAACTAAAAAAATATTCTTTTTTATTTTAAGAATTAAATTTTGCGTATAGAGAAATGCTTTATATAAATGTTCTTCATTACATACGGAAAATAAAATTTATAATGTTACTTATAATGTTATTTATAATATTTAAATTTATAATGTTGTATATTTGGTATGCTACTGTTTGGTCATAGTTAGGGGCATATTTAGATTCCCGTCCAGTTGCTCCCCGGGCGTCATCCTTGTTCGGTAAACAACAAGAATAGAGTAATACCTGGATAATACTGGGGTGAAAATCTGAATAGTCTAGGTAAAGAGAAAGTTATCGTTATTCCTTCTCCTATCAAATCAGCTGATATTAACTTCACATTTATCTATGGTGATAACAATTTAGGTACCCCTACTGAAATCTATGACTCTACCTTCGTTATCAGTAGAGAGATGCCTATGAGATATTTCGAAACTTTCGACTGCCTATCTTTGGCGTTTCAATACATTGCCTTACAGATAACACCTACTGGATTTGTACTAGCTCTTGGATGCCGAGCTCTTGCATGCGAAAGTATTGATAGCCTGCCTAACGCCCGCGGGCACAAGAATCGCCTTTCATGAATCACCATGTATCGCCGTGCCAGTTGATCTCGTATACATCAATTATGCACTTAAAGGGGATCCCCCGCAGCGTGCACAGTGAACAGATGCGCGCCAATCTTGAAACATCTCATATGAATGTCGGACATTTATGTGCCTCTAATTTCGACGGGGAAAAGAATACCAATGGTGTATGTATATGTGACTGCATGATCGAAATGAATGTTCATCTTTCTCCGTTTGTATTATTAAGACCTCAATTTATAACGAGAAATTCCGAGAAATGGCATTAACGTCAGCAATAAGAGGAGCGACAGATATATTCGTTGTTTCTATCGCGTGCAACTGATAACGAGCTCTCGCAGCATATCGTGGTGGAGGGACTCTACATAAAATTAGCTTTTATAGATTGTTAAAAAGCATTATGTAACGCAGGTTGTCGGTATTTTAATCGCTTAATTGAATATATCTACGCTTCTGAAATAATATTCGTGTATGGTATGTGTGTCGTTAATGTTTAGCTACAACTAGGATACACTGTCACAGTTTAGTCTCCCTAAAAGAGTCTGAACAATCTTGTCCTATTTTTGATCGTTTGGTGAAAAATGATGAAACCAATCAGATGATAAGCACATGAAAAAAATGAAAAGACGGATGATATAAAACGATTTATAGAATTGTATAAGTGTACGTGTAAGTGTGCATGTATGTGCATATACAAGCGTATGCCATTTTTAATAAAACTAGAAGACTCTTAGGACCTTAGCATACAAAAAAAACTTAAATAGTAAGGCGTAAGCAGAGAAAATCAACATGTTGGATTGGCTATACTGTTTATATTATAATCAAGAAGTGAACCGTTTTGTACCAAAATTGTGTACAAAATGTCTACTAATGTTCAAGTAATGTCCAACAAATAATGTTAACATTAATGCCCTAATAATGCCCATTAATGCCCTGGTAATGCCCATTAACGCCCTACTAATGCATAACGCTTATTGTAATACACAATTCTCTTAAATAATACTCAGTAATTCCCCAAATCGGTATACCGCAATGCCCTCAGCGATTTATCTATCGATTATGACCCTACGGTTTCTATTGTAATTGGTCAATTCGTTTACTGCTTATGTTTTACTGTTTCAGTTTTTTTTACGTACCATGGACGTGTATACTTCTAGAAACATTATCATAATTTTTCGCCTTACATCTTACTAGTAAACTTTTAATTTTTTTCAATTTATCAATTAGCCCCCAATTTTAATCATCGTACTATATATAAATTTCATGCTGCGTTTTTTCACAGCAAAATACAATATTTTAATTCCTTGCCTCCCGCAAGTTGTATTCGCTCCTCTCCACTGCTACTTTGTTTAACATCCGCTCTATTTTTCATTTCATTATTTCTCATATTACATAATATTTATTTTCTTACATGTGCATGTGTAAAATTTGTTTGCATGCGCTTGGGATTGGATGTGCGCGCGCGCGCGCGCGCGCGCGTGGTGTGTGTGTGTGTGTGTGTGTGTGTGTGTGTGTGTGTGTGTGTGTGTGTGTGTGTGTGTGTGTGTGTGTGCACGCAACGCGTGTACATATACATAAATATCAATTACGTATGTCATATATCATACTCTCATTTACAACTTAAATTATTATGCACGTATAATATCTATTCATGTATATAATTTTCTTCATTGCTATTCTGATGTTGTATCATTTCACACGTTAGTTTTACATTTTATTTTCTATTTAAAGTATTTCTCTATTTATTACATCACTATAAATTTAGTTGATATATTGATTTATTGTTGATATATCTCAATAAATATTATTTCTTGTTACCTTCTTTCAATTTAAGTATATATTTAATTTTAGGTTTAGATTCATAAACAGCATTATCGCTGATATCTCATCTTTAGTGATATCTCATCTTTAGTGCAGTTTTAAAATGGCCTTCTTTTTATAAAGTTTATTTTATTGTCGCTGCATCTCAATAATAATAATAATAATAATAATAATAATAATAATAATAATATTTTTTATATTTAACATCTAAGTAATATATGGAGAAAACAATAATTTTTCCGATTAAATTCAAGAGATATATAACGATAACTTGTCCATCGCTTTTAATTTCGAAAGCAAACTTAACTTTGAATGGAACTTTAATTCGAGGCTCACAAAGATATTTAATGTCGAGTATCAAAAAGTTTCCGAGTACGCAGATGGTGTTGAATCCGAATTTTCCTGAGGGGAGTCAGTCCCAAAGTTGGCCAAAGAATTCGCGCGGATGAGAGAACGTGCGGACAAACTTAGTGCGCCTTACACACGGCGAAGACGAGCCAGATAGTCGCGTATCTCGAGATACTTAGTAACGGCGAGGTTACCACATAGTTATGAACGAGCACGCGTGAACCTCGAGCGAGAAAATAATGCTCGCGCGACCATGAATACGCGGACGGAATAATATAATATAATATAATGTAGTTGGCGGAATATATAATATACCTCTTCATGAACGTAAAAGTTGCCTCGTTAACTTGATTGCGGCACTTTGACTATTCGAACTACCTTTATGGCCGGCAATTAAAACCAAACGACGGGCATAGACGACCAATCGCAATGACCGGAGGTCTTGCTTTTCCAATATCACGAGATTATCACCTATCCAGTTATTTAATGATATATGTATAGTATACTATACAACTTACAATAACAGCGTAAAGAATATCAAAACGATATCAACGCATATCATAATGTATCATAATGTCGCTGTGATATATAATCCTAAAACTTGAGGATAATTTCTTTTTCCGAGAATAAGAAGGAAATATCGATTGCGAAGTTACAATAGAAATATGACAGAATCCAATGTTTCATAATTCGCGAGCTTCTCGGATAGTCGTAAAAATCGGCAAACGAATATGGCGTAACATGTATATGTCTCTCACGAGCGCGAGATTAAATGTCGTTCTACGATCTCTCGAGGTACACCTGTCGGGCGTCTCTCGCATTCTCGTCGGCAACACGCGCAATTTCCGCTCGCGATAGAAATCGACGTAATGCCGCATCTCTTGCACGAAAACTGCGATATCTCCGCGACACGTCGCGATTTTTCGACTTCCGACAAACAACATATACGTTTGTAGGGTTAAACGGAATACCGCGTTACGTCTCGAAACTATCGCGCGGGGACCGGTAGTTCGCCGCAGCCAACTCACCCGCTGGGTATCGTAATTTCGTCGATAGTAACAACGGTAACAGACGCCGCCACTGCCGTGCCGCAGCGCATCGTTAACCCCCTGCCGCCTGGTTTTTCGCTCTCTCGCGGCAACCATTCGCCACCATGCCGGTTTATGCGCCATCGCGGTCACGGCTTCCAATCTCTCTTGCCGATTCAACAATCAAGTACACAGAATATACTGAACTCGTGTTTATTTAATCCATATAACGGAACGGTATTCATGGGAAGCGAATTAATTAATAAGTGGACTCTATATCTGAGTGATTCAGAAATATTCATAGAGGATTAAAATCGCGAATGTACATTAAATTTTAGGAGATATCGACGAGCATCGACGCTGCTCTCGACGCTGCTCTCGACGCTACCACTTCAAATTGTAAAAAAAATGTTTAATATTACATATAAAAATAATATATGTAAAAAATTTCATTTTTGAAACGCCAAAGAAACTGCACAATCAAAATCAATAGTATGGTCTTTCATTTTTGCAACAAACAATGAATATAATCTTTCATTCTTGTATAATTTTTTTTAGAAAATTATATATATAATAATATGCGTGTGTATGTGTGAAGGTTTATGATAGCTTTTGAATAAAAACTGGTCCAACTAATTCTGCTCTATATCTCACAGTTTGTATGCAAATTTTTTATGTACAAATTGACAAAGTCCGTTCATTGCAAATTGTAAAAGACAGAAATAAATAGTCAAATTACGAACAAATTAAAGATCGCATTGCAAAATAAAAACAATTATTTATTCTCATTCCAGTTTTTATTTCACAATAGTCTTTAATTTGCTCGCAATTTGACCATTTTCGTTGTCTCTTTTTTGCGATATGTACAAATTTTTTAATATTATATAATATTATAGTAATATTCGAGATAATAATTTACTTATTTCTGCTGTTTTAATACGTAAAAAAAAAGAAATAATTTTATGGTAAGTTGTAACTTTCTACGTCTATTAAAAACATCTTTAATAGTAAATAACAAAATTATCCGTCAGATATAATTATTGTAATTTTATGAAACTTTTTTTACAATAAAGAATGAAAGAATTACGTTATCTATCCGCAATAAAAGAAAGTTTTCGCAATAGCAAATTAAACGGCATTTTTAAATCAAGCAAACAGTAATGTCCGTGATTAATATCCATTTTATATAGAAATACCGCACGTTTGTACGGATGGACGATTTATTACGCGATGGAGGAGTTTGGTCGCGAATAGATACGGATTTATTCGAAATCTCGTGTTATATACGGATATAGGCAATATGCGGCCGTATCTGATCGTCGGAGAAATACGATGTTGAAAAATTGGCAGTATAGCGGTCCCGGTTAAAAGTCTAGGGGACAGTTAAACACGTATTATTACGCGCGCGTCCTTTGCACGCGCCCTCTTCTCTTCTCGAGGCCGCGATGTGACTTCATATTTTCCGCGTCGCAAGCGTATAACACGAGCGTATGGAAATAGAAGCAGAAATGTGAACGCGACCATGACAGTCGTTTCTCGGATCCCACAATGTCGTTTGCATTTCTCATAAGCGTGCGGCTGTTCTTTTTTTTCCTCGTACATACGCATTTTTTATCTTCGTCCTCATATGCGAGTCACTAGTTCAAGAGAAAGAAAACAGAGAAAGAAAAAGAGAGAGAGAGAGAGAGAGAGAGATTTACTGTATTCTCTCTAAGCGTTCAAGTTCCTAAAAGCACCAGAGAAACGTAAAGTAACATAAAATTAGAACGCAAAAGCGACATATGAAAGCAGATTATAAGAGAGTACATTAGATAATGACGCGCGCGGTCCTTCGTATTATTATCATTACGTAAGTAGAGTAAAAATGAAAAAAAGAAAAAAAAATTCAATTTATTAATACACCGAGATTATTTCGATCCCTTAAGAGCGTACACGAATAATTATCTCGGGCAACATTGAACAATATTGGAAAAATGATTACCTCGTTATTGTCGCATAAAGATAAAGACTGAATGTACTCATCCTGACTTTCATCAAAGAATGTATGCGTTAACAGAGAGAGAGAGAGAGAGAGAGAGGGAGAGAGAGAGAGAGGAGAAACAGAGCGTAAATTCCGTTTAATAAGACAAGCGAAAAGATACGCGAATAAATGCAGATTAATTGCCTTCTGAAACGAGTCTCTTAAGAATCGTAACAAAAATTACACAGGACAGTGTATGAGATAAAGAACTACAGAGAGTTGTAGTCGTAAAAGATTCGGAACAAACAGTCAAGATAAATAACAGAAAAGATTAAGACCAAAGACTGAGCGACGTTGAAGAAACTGAGAGATGAAGGAGACAACTCTTTGATATTTGCATACTGCACTCACACTGTAAGGGAGGAATTTTGGCGAGGGGGTTAGGGGAGAAGGAGAAGCGGAGAGGACCGACGCGACGGTTCAGTGTGAGAGCGCGCGACCTCCTTCTCTCGCGGAGTGTTAAATTAAATTATTATTATCCCCATTATCATTAAGCATGCCGAGTACTAATACCCCCCCTTCCCTCAACCCCGATATACATCTCGGAAGTCCGCGTATGCGTGTACATATACACACGTACACACCCTTACGGATGCAATACGTGCAATGTATATACGTCTCCGCGTATTTGTAGGCAGATCGAGGTACGAGATGTCGACATGTATATAATTCTCTCGGGACGCCATTAAATTGTATTAATCCACTTCCATCACGAAATTGAAGTTCATACACGATAAATGTACGTACGTACCTGCCGCGATACGCTTGACGTACGCGAAGTGTGTAAGCCCTTCCCCTCCTCCCTTCTCCACCCTTCAGTTTTCTCCGGTGCACCCCTTACATTCTTATCGATCTTGTGCGACAAATTTTTTTTTACTCGACGATATCTCGCGCGAGGATCGCGCGTGTAACCCTCGTACCGTTTCGTACTTATTAATCCCGGTGGGGGAGAATAGCGCGATGAGCAAAGTTAACCGTAAGGGAATCGTTTAAGTGTCGTTACTTCGCTACCGGGCGTTTTAATCACCGACACTTTATCCCTTACATTACTCAGGAATCGATTATGTCAAAGAGCAAGATCTCTTGTAAATGATACCAAATAAATATCACCTTTTTTGCGCTGATGTGTTTCTCCATTAATTTGTTTTCACTCAAATTAACGGGGCGATAGCAGGTAATGTTCGTACTTTTCGAGCAGATCGATAATCAGAGACAATATCAAAACTCTGTTAAATTAAGCATAGTTGATACGCAATCGCGACACACCACGGTGGTAATTGGATCGTACAGTACTGCGGCGGAGGTACGTTCGTTCGAGCTTCATTCGTATTTTCCGACAATGCCGTTGTTTATCCCATATCGCGAAATGAGTTTCGGAATGAGTGGCGTGGGAGTGCGGGGAAGCAACAAGAGTGGGGATTGATAGTAGATATATAGTTGGGCGCGATTTCTCGGAAATGCATATCTCGTATGCTGCAATCGTTTCGTGAATTGAAGAGCTTTGAAAAAATGCCAGAGGCTGCGGTTTTCGTAGATTGTGGAGGGGACTGAAATGGAAAGGGAGCAAAAAACGACAACATACTTTTTATCCACTGCCTAGACGCCGATGCGCTCTATTTTTTCACGCGTTTTACATCCGTAAACCAAATATTCTTCCAATTCCAATTGTTGTCTCTCGTAAAGCTTGCATGTTCTACGTATACGTGCTCGTATTAATCCTTAAGTGATCGTCCGAGCAGTTGTCATCACACACAAGTGGTCATGCGCGACGTATTCTGTGCTCAAGAAATAACGCTGTATTTACATTATGCTTAGAGTTTTTATTCCTATTTGATTTTTTCTAAGGTCCTACTTTTTATATTACCTTTAATACTAATTTTTGTACTTCATTCAAATATTTAATACAACAGAATACTTTCACAGCATATTAACTTTACAGAGGTAAAGTTGAGTAAAAATCTTAATACGGAAATGTTGAGGCTGCAAGAATTTTTTTAATTATAAGCATAACTTTAATAGATAAAAACTATTTTACTTCTTTAAGGCTTTAAACTCTTCTTTGTTGTATTGTATTCCTATTATTATTTTTAATTTCTTTGGAACATTCTAAAACAATTCTATTACAAAAATATCAAAATATCTAATAATTTTTGAATTACAAACTATCTTTAATTAATTATAATTCAGAAACTATAGCTTTGACATTTTCATATTAGATTATCGTATTTCGTATCATTATTTTTTACTCTACCTCTAGAACGCTATAATATTTTACGGTGATTGTGAGACACTCTGTATATTATTGTTTGCAATTGTGATTAATTCAATCAATTGAATAAAAATTGCTAACTACTAATTAAAAAATTAATCGTTATTTATTAATTATTAATTTTTGATTACAGAATAGATCAACCTTATAACAATTGATGCGCAATCTCTTTTCCAATTTACATAAAAACAAAATAATTCATCGACCAATATCGATTTGAACATTTTTTTCGACAAACGCATTCTTTAATAAGAGTTCTTTAATAATAGCAATAAAAATTATAAATATAATTTTTTTAGATATAATTAAAAATTAACGATTCATACAATTAATTTTTAATCGATTACTTTACTTCAAAAGAAACAATCGATTAATTGTAGAAAATTGTTTCACAAATAATTTCATTAATTGATTACATTAATCATGATTATATCATACTTACTAGGGTATCCGGTAAGTTTTGACAAAGCGCTAGTGTGCAAATAGAGCGGATTAAACTAAATCAAAGAATCCTCTACCATTTTGCAATTTTTGCAATTTTTTTATCTTATAAATGTAAACGTCTAAAATCGACACATAAAACAATTTTTAAGTACCTTTATGAGTTCTTTAAGAAACATTTGAGATGTTTCATAAAGAACTCTGAAAGAAATCTTAAAATTGTCTTATGTGTCGATTTTACTCGCTTATTCAACAATCTTTAGAAATTTCATTAGTAAATAGTATTTCGTTCATTATTGCGAAATTGCAAAATAATAGAGGACTTTTCGACTCAGTCCGCTTTATCTGCATACGAGCGCTTTATTAAAACTTATCGAATGAACATTCTGTACATTTCAAATTTTTAGTCAATTATTTTAATTAAAAAATAAAACAATCTATTAATGACCAATACTAGATACTTTATATTTATAGCATAATAAATAAAAAACATAATACGAAAATTTAAAATATTAGAAAAAATATAATGAACGACGTATACTGCACCAAACCTGAAATTAAAAAGAAATTAATTTTGCTATTGCGATTTTGACGTCGCATTGCGCAAAATAGCGTGAAAACACTGTTAATATTCTACGTCTAAAAGATTACTAAGAGAGTTAGATGGAGAAAGACCACTCGGATGTTATTTTATGCAGTTTTATTCGAATATGACATTCTCTGTGCGTCAGCATGACCGCTTAAGGATTAAAAGAAGAAACGAGATGTCGCAAACTCGCGAATTGTCTCCATTTGATATTTTGATCTTGACGAAATTTTAATAGATTTCAATTGCCCAGCCAACTATCTCGAGCGAGTAGATAATATGAGTCCAAACAGTTTCAAGTGATCGTTTAAAATTCAATATGCGAAGACATCTACGAAACTTGTCACACTCCAACTCGCGTCAATTTTATATCTCGCGTTTATTTTTTTAAACAAAGAGATCAGCATTATAGTAGATACCTTTAAGTGTTCTCATGGATCCAAAAGTACTTTATCGTTTCTTAAACCATTTCTAATACTTAAGTATTCAAAAGTTACACTTTGCAGACTCTAATGCATAAGTCACACGGGAGACTGCTTAAAAATTCAGAAAGTCAGCACTTTAGTTATTACCAATAGACTGTCATGGCCCCGTCGTGGCAGAATAAATGTATGACTACTTTCAAACGGCTAGTGCGGCAAGAATCAGTAATATCCTCGAACGCAGGCCAGCCTTTCCAAACTATATCTCTCCTATTTCATAACTTTCCCAATTTCAAGAACAGAGAAGCGAGAAAATAGCATAGGCGCCGAAAAACTCCGCACCAGTACCGAGATGATGAGAATTTAGATACGAATATAGACATGATATTCTAGTTGAAGTAAAAAATTACTAAAGTTAAACGAGGAAACACCTTTAAAGTTGAAGGACGACGAGCGAAACTTACGCACTAGTGACATAAAGTGACCATCACAAAGAATTTATCGTGAGAGACAGTTGTATCGAGCAACGACTAGAGGATGATAAGTGTTGATTCCTGTTGTGGAGCAATTTGCGATTGCTACCTTCAGATAGCGGGCTCGACGTGCGCGTTATCATCAGCCGTTGCACCCGTTCATAATAGCGAGCCGCAAATAGGCCATCGACGTCGTGTTGCGAACAAAAGCAAAACAGCGCGACGCGCAACGGGCAGGCCCCAGCGGATGTCCGAAACGCCGCGCATTCCCGACGCGGATCGTCGGCGATTAATCGAATCGATCGAGCAGCACGGCGCGGCAACGCGGTGGTCGGCGGTGGCAGTGGCAGTGGAGCCTCTCGCCTTTGACAAAGGCTCTGATTCATGCGTCAGCGCACGAGGCACCGCCGATCCAACCGATGCAAAAAACCACACAACACTTACCCCTGATCCGTCCGAGGCAGAACAATAACAAGATGGTCAGACCGATCCAATCCATGATGATTCGGCTCGATTTTTTACCGCCTCCGACTGCAGTCGTTCAA
>Ga0157364_1001156_pt1 | contig 21584 bp, 13 predicted proteins | sample AttsexASBM2_FD_111476 | JGI IMG/M metagenome (GOLD analysis project Ga0157364, IMG submission 111476) | Fungus gardens microbial communities from leaf cutter ant in Ribeirão Preto, State of São Paulo, Brazil - Atta sexdens ASBM2 | ecosystem: Host-associated > Fungi > Mycelium > Unclassified ...
AAGAGATTTTAAAGAAGAAATTAAAAAGAGATTTTTACTAGCGTAGTTTTTCTTATTGCTCATATGAAGTGCTTTTAATATCCCAACATTACATTTCAATTTTTGTTACTCTTTTTTGTGATTTACAATTAAATAAAGATTAATAATATGTCATACATCCTTTAAATAAAGATAAATGTAAAAATTTATTTTAAATTATGAAACAATTCCGACTAAATAGAATAATACGTATAAATAGTATGAACATACATTTAGAGATATGTAATTTAAATATCGTTTATCTGTTACTTTTCCCGTATTAAGAATGCGGAGTAATATGAAAATGACAAAATTATATGATTTAAAATGATAAAAAAATCACAATTTGAAATATCTAACAATAAAAATCTCATTTTTATACCGTACATGTGAGAACACATGAAATATTTAAAATATTTATGAGCTGTGTATATGCGTAATGAATCTAATAATAAGAAATAAAGCAAAAACCGTGCAATAAACCTATTAATCTTTAGTACACTCTTTAGTTTTAGGCAATCTTACGTAATTCGCGTTCGTCGATATCTAATTTTCATCAATTAATGCGGACACCCGGAGCGATTTGTAAAACACGTCCGTCTCCCTGCGAGGTCGCTGAGCAAATGCCGAAGTGATGACGCATCAATCACCGCGCGGCACACTCCCCCTCCCTATTCACCTATTCGCGTGACCTTTCCCCTTGCTGTTTGCCGGGCGCCGTTCGAATATTCAATTATTCCGTATGAAAAATATTCACAATTTATTCAATTATACGTATTTTACACGATTTTGACAAACAGATATCGTCGTACATTTCGCGTTTTGCTTTGTAGCACCTCTGGCAATCCCATATTACTTGCATGGTTCTTTTAAATGTACATAATTAGTAATTATTCGCATGAGTTATTTTTGATATTCCAACAACATTATGTCTCAATTTTTATTATTTTTTTTATGATTTGTACTTAAATAAACGTTGATAAAATATTCTATATATTATTTGTATAAAGATACATGCAAATTTTCTTAATATGTATGTGAAAAACAATTTGTGTTAAATACAGCTTTGACTAAAAGTACTATTTTATTAATTATTATTTAATTTTTCAGTTAATAAATTAATTTAAGACATTACTATTACTGCAAATTATTCTGTGTTTCAGAAATTCTTTAAACTTACGTGTAATGCCGATCATGGCTCGGTAAAATAATTCTCTCTGTTACGACATATTTAAAATAAAAAGTATAAAATAAGTTTCAGAAAATTTATTTAAAATATAAAATTGTAGGAATCAATAAAAACTGATACAACTTGTTTAAAATAAAAAATATAAAATAGATTTCGGAAATTTATTTAAAATATTAAATAAGAAATAAGTCAGAAATATAATTATTTAAAACAATAAATATCTACTAAATAAACTTTTATAATTTTTTTATTTAAAACATATACTTTCATCGTTTTTTATAAGTATATAAAAATTATATTTTTTTATATCTATAGAAAGTATTTGTAAAGTTATATATTTATAACAAATTGTATACAAATTGTTATAACTAAATATAGTTAACAAAATGAGAAAATGATATACTTTTTTATACAAAAACGTAACAAAAATATTTAAAGGAAAAATATGTTTTAATATCTTAAAGTGACATTCAAAACTACAAAAGAAAAAATCATTCAAGTGTCGGCTGTCTACAAAATTTAATTATTTAGTAACTTGAAAATTATGTTTTTTAATAAGCATGAATGGCTATAAATTGAAGATATATTGCATTGTTAAACAATATTTATGTATATTTATACATATTTATACATATTCATGCATAAAAAATTTTTTACCGGGGCACTTTGAATTATTTCTAGTTATTATTAAATTTACCTCAAATTTTTTGTACTAATTGTAAATTCATGTTAATGTAAACGCTTTGTTATTAAGTAATTTAAATTCAAAAATATAATAAGAAATAGGTTCTTTTTATATTAAAATCGTCGTTTTTTATATTAAAATAATATATCTTGGAAATTAAAACGAAAAAGAATAAAATACATGTTTTTGAAATATATAAAACACGGAAATTAAAAAAAATAAAGATTATATAAAATAAAAATTAAAGTATGAAATTATTATCTGTGGATTTATTTATATAGAAATTTGTTTTATATAGAAAAATGTTTATTACAGTTTAATAAATATTGTCTTATTATTTTTCCTATCTATCCTATCTTCAAATATTTATTCAGGATTAAGTTTTATACAAGTTGGTATAGAAAAACAATATACCTATATATACACATAAGTATAATATGAACTGTTTTCTAAGAAAATCCATCTTTTTTGTGTTTCATACATCTTCTTTGTATACATTTTACTAATGAAATAATAACAAAAATTTTAATGTAGAGATATAATTTATTTATCTCTATATTAAAATTTTTGTTATTATTTCTGTAAAAGACATGTTACTTTTATTAATTATTATTATTTACCTCAATGCATTTATTTCAGCCTTCCTAATCTTTTATAATTTATCCTTATGTAATAACTGGATTTTATACCAGTTAAAGTAGTAACATGATGTAAGATCCAATATACATTTTATGCGCAAAAAATATAAGAATTTTATCTTATGACTATTTTAAAATCGCGTGCAGTTTTGCATAACTTAAAATACTTAATTTTGAAATAATAAATTATTCAAAAAACGATTTTAATATACAAAATATAATAGGGATATATTTATTGATGTGAGAAAAAATTATCTCATTTGGATTTTACATCTTTCATCTGAATTTCTCATCTCCGCATGTTTTGAGATGAAATTCAGCAACGAATCGTTCGAATTGTTAAAAATACGCACATGGGCTTTGAATTTTATCGGATAATAATCGATTTAGTAATTTTTAGTCATTTATTTTTAAATTAAGTATTTTTGATTACATTATAAAATTTACATTAAGAAATTTAATCTAATTTCATAATATTCGAAACTTTTGAAATAAAAATGTCATTGACATAAAGATTTTTTAATTTAGATTTATTTTTAGTCGAATATTTATATTTTTGATTTTGAATAAACGTAAATTAAACGCGAAATTTATTCGTATATTAATAGAATTATTATTATTATTATTAATGATAACACAGGCCCACAAAAAAAAGTATTCTGTGCTGGGCTGGAGATCTAGCTATTTTTATATATTTTGAGTTGCTGAATACAAATTTGACATTAAAATATCATCCAGAATAAATTTTCAATCTAGAGTGAAAAAATGATTCTTTTTGATCCATTTTTTATCTTTGTCTTCTTCTAATCTTTAGAACTAGAAAAAGACGAAGAGTAAGTTAAACCAAGATTAAAGTTAATCTATATTAAAGAAAACAGGCATAAATTTATTAGTACGCGATAGGATACGGTTAGGCATTGGGCGCGTTCAAATTAACAAAGCGGTAAGTTTGCTCGTTGAGCAAATGAACATGATTGGTTGTGGTTGGTTGTTACTTATAGATCCAACCAATCATATTCAATCATTCGGTGAGTATATTAGCTGCTTTGCCGTCTTGAACTTGTCCATTGGCTACATTCAGCAGAGAAAACAGCTTTGCAACTGTTGTAAAATTCTTCTATGTGATTGGTTTATACATTTAAATTCATAAGGAGCCAAAAGCAAGAACTAATCGTATTGAAGAATTTTACAACAGTCGAGAAACTACTTTCTCTGAACGCAGCTATTGACGTATTATGTTCGCGGTGTTATTGAACATTTATGAAGTAATGTAGATAGGAATACACGGGTGGAGATAGATATTCGCGAATAGGCATGAATAAATGAGAATACGGATAGAAGTGTGGATGATAAATAGGGACTATACAGATAGGATGATAAGTATAACACATCGTATGTACAAATAAAACACGTCGTATGTACGTATTTGATAATTAGAAAGAAGGAATTAAATTTGAATAAAATTTTTAATTAATTTTATTTAATTATTATCATCTTGTTCCAATTATCGAATATGAAAATAAACTAAATTAATTTCAAATTTTATTAAATTTTCAGCTATTTTGAAATTTTTTTGTAAAATTATACACATACAAATTATGTAACGCGTTAATATTGTATTTAACTTTATCTAAATAAATATAATAATATTGGATATGTAATAATAAAATTTATATGAACACTCTCTCTCTCTCTCTCTCTCTCTCTCTCTCTAATGTCTAGATGATTGCTATAATCATGCTTATTTTTGTAATTTATACAACGAAAAAAATGTCCCGGGAAAAATATTATATATATATAGACATATTTTATATATAATGATATATAATTGTATATAAAATATATCAATTTTTTATATGACTTTTTAATATATAATTATTAATTTTATATAATTAATAGATATAATTATATATGAAACATTTTTTCCCGGAATTTATTTTATTTATTGATTAATTATACATTTACTGGAATATATATATATATATATATATATATATATAATAGATATTCAATACGGATATATATATCCATATTGAATATCTATTCAATACAAATAGCATTTATCTTGTCGTAGTAAACCAAGTTGCATAATCGCAACTGACATAAATTATACGAAATCAAAACATATAATAATAAAAATTGTTTATTGATTTAATAATTTTGATAAATATTTAATTTTAAATAAAAATTTTTTATATTGAATCCAATCCATTTTTATGGATTGGATTTAAAATACGGATAGAAAAATTTCTAATCCATTTCAATTCATTTTCATTTGCTGGGGAAGCATAAATCAGGCAATAGTCGGTTTTTATTTTAAGACTATCTTAAGTAATATTCTAAGATGTTAATATGGCTTTCTGATTGGTTTATGACATCTTAAGATTGTATTTAAAACGATCTTAAATATAAGATCAGAGGCTCGATTGTGTAAAATGAGATGAAAATTACAAAAGTGAGCAATGATTACTATTTTTACCTATTACCAATTAAATTACTAATATTATAGTGAACGAATATTCTTTGTTTACTTTTGTAATTTTCATCTCATTTCAAGATACAATCGATTCCCTGACTATGAATACAGGCAGATAGAAACCTAAATCTCTATTAATTTGATAGATTTTAGTTATTTCAACGATTTATTTCTATCATGAGTACCGCAAAAAAATGGACATTGATGTGTAATTTACATCCACTTCTTCAGAGGGCAGTAATGCGCAGCATTTTGCGGTTACAGGAAGAAGGTCTTCATGTCTTCTCTCAGGTTTCTTTCTGTTTGTATATTTTATCGCTCGTTATCTTGCGGAAGTTTCGTCTCTATACATATTCCGATGATCCACGGCATATCATATAAACATTTCTCCCACTTCAGCTGACTCCAGCTCTACTGTTAGTATACATTGGCAATATACGTCACGCATACGCAAGCCACACAAATAACAAAGAGAAATCAGTTGGATCAGTATGGCAGCATTGACAGTTGTGTAATTTTTCTACGACATATCGACTCGTCCAGATAAATAAACGTTGCCCGATCGCGGATCAATCGCAAACAGATCGTTGCAAGTCATTCTATTAGTTATTTTTCGAAATGGGAGTGATATTCCTCGAACATATCGGTGGCAGTCGCCTATTCTCCTGCGCTTCCTGCGACACCAATCTCACTAATAGGTCACAGCTCGTGAGCACACGTTTCACAGGTGCCACGGGACGTGCATTTCTCTTCAGCAAAGTCGTCAATCTGAATTATAGGTGCGTCTATTTATTGTACAAGATCATTAGTATGAAATGAATTTTCTCGAATGATTTGTGTTTTTGTATTCAAGCTTTCAAGGTCTGCCGTTATGAAATATTTGTTAGATTGCATTCTTATCAACTATTGTGTTCCTATTAAATTGAATCATTCATTTTTTTTTGTTTTTTTTTCTCCAACGGAAAGAAAAAGAAGAAAAATGAAAGGCCTGTTTTTTTTATCTGAATTTCTGTGCAAGAAATAGGTAAAACAAATAAACCTTTTTCAGGATCTACCATTATGAAATATTTGTTAAATTACTTTCTTTTCAGATGCTTTCCGTCTGATAACACAAGTCGTTCTATTTTTTTATGCTTCTCAGCAAGAGATAATATAGTGATTATTTACAATGATCATTTCTTCTTGATGTTACAACAAGGATGTAACGATTCATCACAATACAAATCTCTTGACTGAAAAGTACTACATTAGTTATCGAATGCCAAGAAAAGTAGAATCTGTTGACTGCTGTTACCAAACTATGGTTTTTTGCCAGAGATTATATTTTTACATGAATCTTTGGTTCTCTTTTTTACATTTTTGAAAGAACGCATTACAATACAGTAACAATTTTGAAAATAGTTTATCTTTAGCAAGATAAATAAAATTTCTGATTTTTAAGCTGGAGAAAATTGATAACTGTTGTATTGATTTGTGTTATTAAATAGAAAGCACCCTTTGATTGTTGTTTTCCTATGTAGTTAATTTTTTCTGTATATTTTATAGTCGAATCAAACATATATTAGAAAATATAAATAATATATTCAATTGAATATAAAATTTATATGATATCCATCATGCATCTATCATTTAACTCTATATATGATGTACAGTGAGGTTCAGGATAGAGTGATGCTGACGGGTCGCCACATGGTTCGAGACGTCAGCTGCAAAAACTGTGATGCTAAGCTTGGGTGGGTGTACGAATTCGCAACAGACGAGCAACAACGGTACAAGGAAGGTCGTGTTATCCTGGAACGAGCTCTTGTCACAGAGAGCGACGGATTGACGGAGCATAATGTTCAACAATAATGTTTAATATTTAATACCAAGTAGCATTTAATATATTAAGAAACAATCTAACATAGGAACTCTCATATAAGTTATAGTAATATTTAATCTTGTCAATTACAAAAGATTCTTGGTTAGTATCCGACTTGTTTGTGCATAAGCAAGTATTGACAACGTTACTTTCTTGTGATAAGAGACATTCAACATTTTCGTGAATATGGCATAGTTCCTATTTCGTAAAAGGAAATTTCTCGAATTCCGACCTTTATTTTGTCACCCTCTCAGATTTACGTCTACATTTTTCGCATCAGATCCTATTCACGACAATTGTTGAATCTATAAAAGTGTAAACATCATTGGTATTTTCTTGTAGATGGAACATTAATAAACTGACCTCAGTGGCAAATATGTTTGTCAAGAAAATTAAGAAAACGTGAGTATACACAATTTAGTGAGCGTGTATCATTGTAAGTGCAATATAGATACAATTGAATATGGATCATGTAGCTTTATTTATATCCTTTCAATAAATTTGACAGAAGCAACAATGTACATATTTGCGTAGAATTGGTGCTAGACATGATTGAGGTATTTAAGTTATTTCTTTTTATACACACATTTCTATTGTTGATTAACTTTAATTTTGGTTCAATTTTTTACCTTTTTCTAATTCTTAGAACTAGAAAAAGATGAAAAGTAAGTTAAATTGAAATTAAAATTAATCTATATATTGGTAGAAAGAGGCATTAGCTGAATTTTTTTCATGGTTTATTGGAAAAAAAAGAAGAAAGATTAACGATGCAAAAAATTCAGTTAAAAAGAACATGTTTTTTAATTTCTTTTGGTAAAAATTAAAATAAATTCTTAAGAAATATTAAATTCTCTCACAGGTAAATTGAGAAGGCACATAAAGACTTTCAAAATCTCATGAAAGCTACGTTTTGAAAACTTCGAATACAAGAAATAAAGGTCGTGTTCAACATTTAGACATGTAAACATAAAACGTAACAATGAAAAGAAGTGTTCAGATTTAGCAATGAATATGAGACTTTGATACAAACTTAGTAATATTACGGAAGCGTTTACTTTGTACTTTAGATAAGCGGATAATGATTCTACAGAGAACAAAAATAAAATTATATTTCTTAATCTTAAAAGATTTAGAGAAACGATAAAAGACCACAATAAGTGATAGATTTACAAAATTGTTTTCATTTGACAAATTTCAATTGACAAATTTTTTTTAATCGCGTTGACTTCCCAATTAACAGATAGTCGGTGAGGAGATTAACAGTATTTCCGTTCTCTAATTTATCGCCAGTTTCAACACTATTATATATGCATATCGAATGCGCACATTTGCATTTATAATTTTCTAATGTACTTTGAATACATAAGTTTTGTATCTAATCGATTTTCTAAATTTGTTGAGGTCTATTTTAATCCTTATCGTATTATAATGTATAAATAAGATATAAAAGTTTCGTCATCATTTTATACTTTGTTATCGTGTTTAATTATTAAACAAGAAAATCGAAACATTTATGATAAAAATGAATGACTAAAGAATATAAAATTTATCAATTATACACACAAAAATGTAGTTCTTTTTAATAAATTATATATTTGATAAATTATATATTATATATTATATATTATTATAATGACTCAGATAATTAATAAATTTTTTACCTTGTATATATTGTTTTTTAGGCATTTATTTTTATCTTACATGTTTCAATTTTCTTATTTAATCTTATTTAATAAATTAGGCATGATAAAAGTATAAAATGATGATGAAACTCTTGTATCTCCATACATATATATAATAAGAAATAAGAATGTGCATTAAAAAAATATAAGGTTATGCGACTTTATAAAACAAATTTTAATTCTTCTCTTTTTATAACCAGTCTAGTCTCCATAAATTCTTACATGAATTAATATTAATGTAAATTATACAATTGGAAGATAATGATTATATTATTTATTTTTTGTTTGTATTATTGTTAAGTCCTTTTAATGCTTTAAATAAATAAAATAAATCATTATCTTTCATTCATTATTTTAAATTGATTAATATTAGATTGAATTTTTTAAGAAAACTGGAAACAATTCTGGTAAGATAATTCTATCAAAGTCGCCAATCTTCCTTCAGATAAGTTAATAAAGATAGAATGAAAAAAAAATTAGGAATGTTAAGAATTCACGCGAAAATTAGTTTCGTCTGAAACTAACTTTCAACAATTTTTTTGCGTCCGGTAATTTTTCCGACGGTGAATTCAACCATCGTGATGCCAATGCCAGCGAGATAATAGCGAACGATTCTGGAATGAAGCTGCGCGCGGTCGACGCACCCGAGAGAGACAAACGAACCGCGCCCGCGGACGCGCTGTGATTGGTCAATCGCCCTGCGTCCCGTGACGTAGCGGCGCCACCAATCCGCGGCTAGCAAGACGCCGCGCCACGAGCGAAGCCAAGCGGATGGCTATGTATAATTCTGGCTGGCATCACTGCGGAGTACGATAGACTAGAGAGCAGTGTGGTCACGTAGTCCCATCGCGCCGCATGGTGGATGGACATTACTCCCGTTCGGTCACCGGAAAAAAATGCTGTAAATTTGTGCGTCGTCGCCGTTGCACCGAAGCGGAAGGAGCGCGTGCCAGCGGAGATTGTCCCTCGTCGGACTACTTTTACGGTAATTATTGTGTGCACTTGACCACAAGAATATTCGCGAGGAAGCAAGAGGAGAAAGAGAAGAGAAGGAGGCTCATGTTTGTCCGACGACATCGGCGCACCGATCAACTGAAGTGAGCGGCGTATCGCAATCCGTTTCATATCGAGGGATGCATCCCTCAGCGACGAGAGAGCGCGATTCCGCAGTTGGCGGATCGCCCTTATCCCGCGTCATCGTCGCCGTTTGTATCCATCGAGATCCATCCGTCGATCGATCTCTCTCGATCTTTCCCGGCGGAGGGATCTCCGTCCTCCCTTGTTTTCGTCTCTTCGTTCTCTGTCCCCGCCCCCACCAACGTGTATACGTTTCGCATCGTCGTGTGTCTCTCTCTCTCTCTCGTAATCTGTCTCGCCCTGTTACCGGTTTCTCTCCGTTTCTCTCTTTCTTGCTGGTCCTCGCTTGTCACGTCGAACGCGCACACTCACGCAGGCATTCCGTATACGTACCCATACCTACACACACGACGCGCGACGTTGACAAGGGCGAATACCGACGGAGAGTCTTGGGACGCCGAGGATGTGAATTTCTGCGTAGTTTCCGCAAACGGGGAAACTTCCGGGAAGCGATGCCAATGCTTTTCAGCAACGAGACAATAAGAAAAAAGAAAAGATATCTTATCGGCTTTCCCTCTCGTGAGGCGCCGCTCCTCTTCCCCCTCCCGCACCGCCCACCACATCGCCTGGTGTCGCGCGAGATGCCATTGCACCGCCGAACGGATCGCAGCAGGAAAAGCTATAAATACACACGCATCGCGCGCGGGGTAAACAAACTTGACCTCAGCGGAATTCTCTTATCGGCATACAGTAGGCGAGCGACTTTGAGGTTATGTGTTGCGACCACGTCCTTCGAATTCGACGCGTCGTAGAGACGGCGATAAATCCCGGCCGGTGCTTAGGTGCGCAACAAGGTAAACCTGCTGCGAGCAGGAAACGCATTGTGATAACGGAATATTTGCCATCCATTATATAATTTTCTCGAGGATTACTCGTTTTTTCGCGGCGATCAAGGGAAAACTTCGCGGACTTCTCGATAATTCGAACGAGCCTGATAACGTGCCTCGTTTGACATATCGGACACTTCGTTCTCTAATTCCGTGACACGACTGTTAAAATGAACTTTTTAATCGCTTAAAAATTCAGTTTTAGAATTTTTGTAAGATATATATTTAAGTAAGATATATATTTAATAATTGCGATTTGTATATCGTTTCTTGTGAGATAGTTGTACTTATATCTTTTTCAAAATTTTAATAAAAGGTTTGAATTTCTTTGTTTTGCTAGATAAAAAAATGTAATTTGTGCTTGTATACTTTTGACTTCCAAACTGGAAAGTCAAGATTGGTAGAATACATATTAAAATATAATCCTTTTATATTTCCTTTATAACATAATGTTATGTTTATATCTAATACTACTTTGTAACATAATAATAATGATTGACTGTTTATGTGTGTTCTGTTTCTTATAAAAACATGACTTACAGGTAGGTGATTTAAATAGAATGACATGTTTCGATTCCTTTTGTTTTTGTAGCAGAATACTGACATTGGTCAGCTACTTGAAGGCTGTGAGCACGATTGCTGTGCATTTGGCTTGAGCAGTGGCTACTGCAAGAGAAATTTGTAAGTGATTCAAAATGAAGTGGACATCTGCTACTCCCTTCAATGAGCAAGTGGGCGAACTCACTCGTGTGTTCTCCCAGTGGAACGAATGTGAACAGACTGTTGTTCTTTATGCGCTGTTGCGTATTATACCTGCTGTACAAGCGAGGTTTCTCTCGCAGGCGATAGAACACTCATTGCACTCTGTGGCAGAATTAGATACCAAGGAAATAAATGCCAATAATCCAAGTAATTATCGTGTTTACGTTTTATACTTAAGAACAATTTTAAGCATGATTTTAATGGGATGTACTTCATATATCTTGTAAAGCAAAATATGTTAATAATAAAATATTTTATTATAGGTTACATCAATTCATTGTCGGCAGAATCAACAGAGATTGCGATTAATCAACTCTTGACACATCTGCCTTTATTAAAGCCTGGGAATGTAGAGTGCAAAAAGAGCTATCTGGTAGCGATACCAGAATTAGTAAATCATTGTGTAAGTACGGGACAATATACAGAACAAACGCAGCAGCTTTTGAGCTATACTCTGATTCATCCTGCCATAAATGGTCAAGACAGACGTCTTTTAACTCAATGGCTCAGAGATCTGGAAGATCGTATCAGTAATACACCACCCATTACTGGTTTCGAAGATTATCCGAATGCTGCAATGAGGTGAATGAAATAATGTGATACTATAATGATACTTATATATATTCTTATATCTGTAGTATGGTTCTAAAGTCGAGTTTTCTATTATTATAAGATGGGAGAATCCATGGCAGAGGAATTCCAAACATCACAATGATCAGTCAAATTCGTTTAATACACAACTAGGCGGCACGTTTAATTTACATTTTCCTGCATCAGTTAATCGTCAACGTCGTTCGAATAGCTTGACACCACCGGTAGCGCCGCCGCATCATCTCGAAATTGTGGATCGTACCAATAACACAAATTCTTCATCTAGACACAAGCCGCGCAGCTTTAGTGTTTCCGGAGATCACGCCAGTAATTTTCAATTATATTTCATATATAGATAAATTTATATTGTATTCGCGCATTTCTTTAAATAAATCGTCTTTTAGGCAATATTATTGGTTTGGGTCCATTGAGCCCACAGAGTTCCTGTGCGAGTAGCGGTAGCGAGGGTCGTTTGGATGATGCTTCGAATCGTTCGCTCGCGAGTGGCATGAGAGGTAGAAATGAGATTTTGATACTGTCAATCGATAATATATGACATCACCCGAAAATACATCTTCGAAATTATGGAATCTTAATTACGTCTTTCGGAATCATCTCTAACTAATTATATTTACAGATCAGAATATCGATATCTAATTATAAATTATTCTTTTTAGATGTACAATTATGGCTTAAAACATTACGACTTCATAAATACAGTTATCTCTTTGCTACTATGAATTATGAGGATATGCTGCAATTAACGGAAGATCAATTAGCGGAACAAGGAGTTACGAAAGGTGCTAGACACAAATTGGCTCTTTCTATCGCTAAACTACAGCAGCGATATAATACACTTTTAAATCTAGAAAAAGGTCTAGTGCAAACTAGTGCTCGCGATGGCATGCAAAACACTTCATTCTCGCAGGGACCATCATTGCTTCTTAATACAATGGAAGAACTTAAAATGATTCTTGCCACTCCCATGAAACCGAGTCAAGAGAATGATCCACAAGATATTCCTGCGCAGTTTACAAAAGTACTTGGAAAATGTATGTACAAACTAAATGGTGTGATGGTTCCAATTTTATCAAAATTAAATAGAATTATTGATAACATTATTGTATGATTTTTCCTTTTAGTGTGCAGTAGATTGGCTTTGGAAAGCGTTGAGGATGGTATTTTGTGCACGTATGTCAACATTTTAGAAAAAGTGTTGCAGCATGACTGTTTCACCTCGAATCAGAAGGAGAAAGTACAGCAGTGGCGCAGTAGACTTGGAAATCCGCGACCAACTCCAAAGTAAGTTGAGATATATGTCTTCGTTAATATAAAATGTTTAGAGAAATATTTAAAGTAAATTGATGAGTATTGTGTAAATGTGTGGTAACTTTCGACCTAATAGATGTAATTTTAGATGGCAACATAACTACGGATATAATAATAGAAGATATGGGAATCCACAGCAGCACAGAAAGCCAAGTTTGAATATGAATCACATTCACAATAATCATACACATAGCAATCAGTTTATGATTGCTTCACATAGAAACAGTATATCCACACCATATTTACAAAATAATCAGAATCAGAATCATAACATGAATAGTATGAATACGAATAACTTGCGCGCGGTGCATACAACCGAGAAGAGACCTAGTTTACAGGAGACCAGCTTGCAGGTAAGAAAGAATATTAAAAATCTGTAAAATTTAATATTAAAAATCTGTAACATTCTGTTTATTAATACAATGATTTTGATTTTACTTTGTAGCAACTGCAGAAAACATTACAACGTGCGTATAGCGCGCCACGTGATCATTTCGTGGGTCATTCTGCTAATGGAGCGAACGAGACGACGGAACCGGAAATCAATTCTCGCTTGGAATCCCTCTGCTTGAGAATGACTGAGCAAGCGATCGGTGGGTTCGGCGAGGCCTAATCTTCCATATTCGCGTTCTGAGATTATAAGTAAGTCCCATTTTAAATCCTTTTCGGATTTTTGACTCCGAAAACTGAGAGAAATTCTGTTCGCCAAAACATGAGTCATCTCTATCTCGTGCTCGCTCGTGTTTTGGCAAACCATGTTGAGTCATTGTTTTAAAGTGATATTGCAATGGAGGCGACACATTTTTTTTGGTGTGCAAATACCTGCGTATATACACACTTATGCTTTAATATCCTAACCAAATGGAGAAAAAAAATGTCCGAAATGTGCGACATTATTGAGAGAGAGATAAAGATAGGTTTCTTTTTTCGAAGATTGAACACTTACACATAATACACATACACAAATTATTTTTTATTAATGTCCGATGCAATTGTATTATTTAATTGACAGAATTTGGCAAGCCAAATGCTAGAAAGATAGATTCTTTCCTCGATTGTTTGCTGCAACCATATATATAAAGATATTATATAAGAAAAAGTATATATATATATACACGCATATAATAGGATTTTATGAGGCAGAAAGAAAGGAATTTTTAATCATAAAATACGAGGAAAGAAAGATGGAAAAGATGACATTACATCACCATGCGATGTTCTGCAATATTATTTTTTGTGTTATCCATTTTACGAAATGGAATTCGTCTGATTTTAAGCGCTGCGGGAAACGTTGTAGTAACGTAATTGTAATTCATTTTTAATAACTGGACTGATTTTACTTCTTTTTATTATATTACTATATTATTATTATTATTATTATTATTATTAATATTATATTTTTACTATTATTACTATCAACATCACTATTACTAGCGTTACTACTATTGCTCCTACTATTATCGCTACTACTATCATTACTATTCTATCACTATTACTATTTCCACTACTATCACTCTCACTACTATTACTATTGCTCTTTACTGTTACTATACTCCGTCTAGAGAATGAGCATACTTAAAGGATTGCCGCTTTGTCGCATAAGTTAATTCGCGCATAAAACTTTAAAACTTAATCTCAACTGTACTAAGAAGTACGTATGGCGGCGTGTATGCTTTGTAGTTTGCGCACAGATCTCGTGATTTTTCAATTTGGTTGACGGATTTCATCCCATTTTTCTTTTTTTTTTCTTATTTTTTTAAATGATACTGAATGCAAGTAAACATACAATAATAATAAGATATTAAGGGCCTTACGTGAAAGATGAGCAAACGTATGAGGTGTAGAAATTTGATATTATAAAGTAGCAGCGAAATTCGAGGGAGGTAGACTGGCGCTGTACGTATTATGGCGCGACATCGAAATCTGTGGCTTTAAATTATAAGCATACATCGTATCTAATCTATTTAGCATGTGTTAAAGTAGCGTCGCGAGTAATGTAGCATAATATTTTTTTGTGCAAGCAGAAAATTAAATTTATTAAATCGCATAACGCTAGTGAATAATAACCGATTAACCATGAAATAAGAAAAAAAATATATAACGAAAGACTGAATAATTCACGCGCCATGATCCGTCGATTTAGATTATCTGGATGCTTCACTGTCCCTTCCGTTCGCACGGATGTCATGCGCGCGTGAATAGAATAATTGGAGAAGACTGTGAAGATGGAAAAACTTGTCAAAATAATTAAGAATTAGCGAGCGCGCGAGAGAGAAAATAAGAGCGAAAGAGATTTAAAAAAAAATGAGCGAGAGCGAATACCGAGGTTGAAGAAGATGAAACTAGTTAATTAGTATATATTATATTAGTGATTATTGTAACAATTATATTCTGCTAGAGGATAATACATGTAAGATCGCGCGGTGATTTCTCGAATCCAGGATATCCTGTTAGAATAAAGCTAAGAACTGTCTATATTTAGTAATAATCGTACACACACTGAAGGGATGACCATACTTAATCATTATTTCGTTTCACATACGCGATACCTTTTACTCGATCAGCGGCAATAGCAGCACCACCAAAACTATCCGATCGGTTATATATACATATATATTGCGAAGGATGAAACTCCACGAATTCCAAGAGAGATGATCAAAAGCTAGTCAAACGTTTCTAATTTCTACCAGTTAATCTGTATAGTTAATTAATTGTACATTAAATCTACATACACACATTACCAGAATTAGGATGACACTTGAAAGAAAACATATACAATCCACATCTTATACACACATACGTATAGACAGGTATACACATTCGCACTCGTGCGCGCACACACAGACACTCATACATATTCGCCACGTTGTACACGCAATAAGTAAAGCGATTCGAACGAGAACGCATGAAAAAGCTCAAAGACTGCTCCTAAGCGACATCAGGAATTTCATTCAGCGTAGAATTACTACTTATATATTTCATCTAATTGAAGCGCAGCATCTAATCTCCAACTAAAAAGGCAGGACCTGAACTATATAAAGGATGCAAAGAGATTTTATCCGCATATACATATAGCGATCAGAGCTAAAGGAAGGAAAAAAAGAAAGGGGGAAAAAGGGGAAAAAAGTTGTAATCAATCCTGCCGAGGATCGAAGGCCGCCGCTACGTTAATTTTCTGCCGATCGATCATTAATTTATCGTCATTGTTGTTTGTGGTAAGCTTTACGGAATAGCGTAAACATATGTACTTAGTACTTTGCACAACCTCTGTTAGGATCGACAGACGCCTTGCTCAAAATTAACTATCGGCGGCGGTTTGTTTCGTGATTTTCGAAAGGCGCGAAGACTGGCGATGCGCGAATGAGTGAAAACGAACGGATAAACAAATCAACGAGATATTCAACTGAAACGTTTAGTCGCAAAGTGGAGAATCACAAAGAGGATAATGTGTATCCTATGTGTAGGAACACACTTCGAATAATCCTGAAAGAAGCGTTTTCTTAATATAAGATAGATGTTAATAAATGTAAAATGCATGTTTTGCATTATGTAGTTACTAAAAAAATTCAAAAATTAACAGTTACTGAAATAATGGACGCGAAATTAATGAAGTTCATGAAAGGTAACACGAAGTTTTTCCATTTTAAAGAGTGTACTTACATATTAATGGAATAATTCACTTCGTATCGATGCGATATCCAATTTCTATTAGTATGTAAATACTAATGATTTTTAACTCTTGCGATTTTCCAGTTCGCGTTATTTATATATGCGCGTGTGCACATTTTATTTGCTTGACTCGTTACATTCATTTCGGGTTCTCTGGCTATCCTTTTAATTTGGATAGCGATAAAATGTACCACGTTTGCCGCGTTCTCTGTTATCCGCTCGTTGATCTCGATTCAGGATAGGCGAAAGTAGGATAAACGAATGATATGTACGGGTTGAAAATTCGCGGATTATTCTTTGGCCGGACACTTACAATGACCATCAGCGACTGCTTAGGAATTGCGCTATTGATGTGATTACAATAGTAGTAGTAATAGACTATTTGGAATGATTTTTCTTGATTGCGATTTCGAGAACAAGACGATGTGAGTTTCCGGCTGAAGATATTCACGAGACCCAGCAAATGGTAATTAGATCCGATGTGGATAAGTATAAGACCGATGTGTCGTAGCGACTGATTTACTTTAAAGAAAGCGCGTCGCGCGACCGGAAAGCACGCCGCGGGACGCTTTTTTTCTTGTACGCGAGGGGTCTCGCACCCCTCGCTGGAGTACTAGTGTTCACGTTTTGCCGCAGCTTCTCCGGATAATATTAGATAAGTCGTAATAAGACCCTTCGTCAGATTGCTAACTGGGATACATTAGTCACATAAGTAAGCTGGGCAACTTGTAAAAATGCAATTTTTGTACTGTTATAAAAAGTTAAATAGACGAGGGTACACTGACGTTGTAGCGTGAAAGAACATTTTTCAATAAAAGATTTTTCATACGCATACATCGCGTGACTATTATTAATATTAAGCCTGTACACAAATAAATTAAACGAGAGAATTGGTTTTCACTTGCAAGTAGAAATCAGTTCCAAAACGTTATCTCTCTTGTTCTATTATTTTATATTAGAGAGAGAGAAAGAAATAATATCTATTTTAAGAACTTAATATCTTGAATAATTTGATGAAAGAACAAACATACAACATTAATCTTTTCCAATGCCAAGACATTACTGAAAATGAAGGTATCACTATCAATCATAAGATAATAACAAAAATTGATATTTCATTATTTCTTATATAGTTACATTTAATTAAGAATGTTTCATTTATTTGAACGGTAATAGATGAGATATGTAAAAAAAAAGAAAAACATGTGATTGTGATTTTATAGTTCTCTAAACAGCATTTATTTTCTTCTTTTGTTACATTTCTGAAGTCGCGATCCATTCGAAGACGTTGTGCACAATTTTAACGGTGAAAGATAATATTAAACGTCGATACAATGTCATCGTTCCGTGTAATATATAAATATTTAGACCTGTGCCAGCGACAAACGCGTACGCCGAATCTAGAATCGTGTGATTTGTTCGATCGACTTTGTGTGTGTGTGTGTGTGTGTGTGTGTGTGTGTGTATGTGTGTGTGTGTGTCATCTCTCCATTCCCTACTCATCTCTAACGGAATGGCTACGTACATACGCAGGAATTCAATATATTAATGTATCTTTTTATCGATGTAAGGTTGTTGAAATATCGGATACGAATTCAAAACGATTCTTGTGATAATGAGGCGTTACATTCACGAATTCGCCTTTTTTTTTCAAATTGTACTTTAACAACTTTGATAAATTAAAATCTCGATTTTTTTTCAAACTCTAGATCACTTATACAACATGAAGGATAGATCTCAAACAATAGAAATGTCTAAAGATTCTTGAAATTTTGAACATTCAAATTTTTATGGTGATTGAGAATTAATTAATGTTAGAAAAAAAATTAATATTGATTAGAGGTTTTTCAATCAGAATTCTACCTATAATATAGAAGTAGGTAGATAGAAAAAGAGAATTTAATTAATCATGGTGGTAGTACAACATAATAGATTGTGCTCGACTTTGTTGTTCGTACCAAACATTTGAAGAACCTTTTTTCGTTTCTATACACTCACGCGTTCCGTCTAATACGAAGTGGCTACAAAATAATAATAAATACTTACAGTCTATCTAACGACTACTCTTAAGTTTGAAATGCAAAGGATCAATCATCGCTTAAATCGTATAGTTAAATAGACAATATCCACATACTTAAAGTTAGATCGTAATTTAATATATGTTCGGTATAATATAAACATCGATTTATCTCGCTTCCTCTCTTCATCATGCATACACATGCAACACGGGTGCGTAAATTCTACCTTTTATCTATACACATATTTACAGATCGACGATACGTTTTTCTGTTACGAACGCAGACCAACATGACATTGTTAATGCGATGAAATTCATGAATTCCAAAGACAACGAGATGAGAAACCATTTAATCTAATATTAAATAGTTTATAGCTAAACATGTTTTTTCTTTATTATAGATTCTGCATATTGAAGTTATTGTGGTAAGATGAGATGCAATTTCAATATATCGCTTTGACTACCACTATCGTATCGTCCATTAGGCGAGCTTTTACCTATTTTATCGCGTTGACTTAAAAACAGAATTGCGTCAAACTGAAACTATTTTCTGTAATCTGCAGTTATATATTTAAGATGTCTATAGAAATTTCTATCAAATTTTTGAGGACAACAATCTTGTCTTGTTTAAACGTGATAACGTTTTGACTGGGCATTGGTGTTCATATTATTCCTAAGTATCGTCGAAAAATTTTTCGAAGATGATTAAGAGGGAACAGAAAATGCTAAGAGTGCACTCTCGCTGAAGAATTTTCATTATAATTTCCCAACCCAGTAGTTCGAATTTAAAAATTCGGCAATATACTATCTATACTGTATTTTATATTATTTTTAGGCAATAACAGGTAATATACTATCTCTTCAAAGCAGAACAATTTTTTCATAAAAGTGAATCTGTCTTTATGGAAAAATCACTTTCGTAACGGCACCTTTAGCCTTCTCCATTTTCTCTTATCCTATATTATAAATATCACGAACTATGAGATGATTAATTTAAAAAAAATGATCAATAAGACTATATATTTTTTTACCCGAAAATGATAAAACACAGTAAAAAAGAAATGGTTACTCTTTTCAAAGAAACATACATATACATCTACATAAATAAAATGATTTAAATACTTTTTACTTTTATGAATAAAATCGGAAAATATTCGAAACTCCTAAAAGCAACATTTTTAGATGACGAAGTATGTGTGTTGCATACTTAAATCAAACAATTACATTTAGGAGATAGTGTCACAGCTGGTCACAGCTAATAACTTGCAGCGATAAACTCCAGTTTTCGTCTATGTACAAAGCCTTATAATAATCATAAGGAAAACACTATAGTTTCAGTAATTATTCGTGTTATCTAAGCATTGATACACCACCATCCGTATAATATTACACGAGGAACACACGCCGATCACTGTTACTCAACGTGGTGATTTGCAGAACCATTTTATCAATCGGCAGCGGTATGTAATTATGTTGTTAAAATTAAGTATCACTTTTGCTGCAACTTTCCCCGTACTGTTCGGAAATTATTTCATCGGTAAACGCCATAAATGACTAAAATGATTCCGCAAACATTCTTTTCTTAACGGCTCTTTGCTTTTGTAAAATCTCCTCTTTGGTCTCGTATATTCAAATAGAATATTTATAATACAACGCGACATGAAGAATTCCACTTGTCGCGTCACATTACATGTTTTCGTCATATTTCATAGTACGCTTGGCGACTAACAATCGGATCGAACCCATATTCTATTTGAGGATCGACTAACATGTAATATGGCATTACAGAATGAAAAAAAATTTACACATAGTCGTACGTAACGACATTCTTAAACCGAGTACGCTAATAATACTTGTCATGCAATATCAGTATAACATTTCGTGTTCGACGACTGCTAAAATTCGCATCCCGCATTTTGTTCCTACGCTAAATTTAATCATCTCCCCGCTCTGCTAAAGGCTACGATTTGCATTCGTACATTCTTACATTCAACGCCAAATGTGATCGTTTGATTTTGAGATTTATTTGTCTCGTTACGAAGATCGCGTTTAACAATTTAACAATCCTTAGAATCAATATTTCGCGCTAAATACGAAATATAAATACGGCTCTATGCACCGCGAGTTCGTCTATCTCTACGTTAAATCCGTTATTGGCAGTACAGAAAAAAGAAGTGTGCGCCAGATCAATAGAATGTATAAACGATGAAAACCGTGCATATTTTTCTTTCTATTTCCAGCGCAATCGCCAGAATTACATAGAATTTCCTAAACACTGTGGTATAATTACCAAAAGCTCATATCTAAAGCTCCCTCTAATCCGCATTCGAGAGTCTCTACTTTTTAAAATTATATATAGCTATATTTATCATTAAATATTTATTATTTTCTCTGTTTATAGATGCTTGTTTATATATGTTCTTTTTGGGCGTTCTGCAGATAAGCCAAATGCTTTGGATAAAATCTATATATCTCTATGTTAATCATTTATGGTATGGAAAATGTCATTTGTCTCACAATTTGTTCATAAATGTGTTATTTTATAGTACTAATAATTTACTTTGAAGTATAATATATATATATATATATATATATATATATATATATATTATTTTTTTTTTTTTGTCTCGCGATCTTTCTCTCTTTTATTCTTTTTATCTCTTTTTTTACAGCGCGAGTGGTGTTTTTGATCTTGTTACTCTA
>Ga0157364_1001158_pt1 | contig 21569 bp, 9 predicted proteins | sample AttsexASBM2_FD_111476 | JGI IMG/M metagenome (GOLD analysis project Ga0157364, IMG submission 111476) | Fungus gardens microbial communities from leaf cutter ant in Ribeirão Preto, State of São Paulo, Brazil - Atta sexdens ASBM2 | ecosystem: Host-associated > Fungi > Mycelium > Unclassified ...
CGTTAAATCGATAGTCGAATTCATCGATGCTTAATACTTTTTCGTTATCGATTGATTCGCTTTGCTCAATTGCTTCGTAATGCGAAAATAACTATCAGCATAAAGTGTTTTGGCATTTGACAAAATTTAGATTATCGTAATTGATCTGTATACTTATATACTTACATATTTGTATACTTTTGTATAAATATATAATATTAAAAGTCAAATGGCATGTACGTAGCATGCATTGTGTTATCTATTAGTACATATAAAATATCTGTATTATACATATTATATTGCTATGTATATTATAATACTCCGTATTATATGTATATTATAATACATATATTTGTTTAAATATAAAATTATATTAAATTTCTCTCTCTTTTAATTATAACATTCCTAAATATAATTAAAAATAAGAATTTAATGAACAATCTCGCCATTATTCTGCTATTCTTGCCACTTTTTTGTGAGTCATAAATTCAATTGTTTTAATGGTAATTACAGAGATTTACGTACGAAGTTGATTATAGGATATTTTTATTAAAATATTATCTACTATCGCGATAAATAGATTTGTCGACTGTTAAGTTATATATCATAGTTACATATCATAGTTACATATATGCATTAGATAATGCGTTTCTTCACATGTAAGAATATACTGATATCAATTTTTTCTTCTAAGATCATTACACGTTATATGAATGAGTTTTTTGCCTTTATGTAAATACTTAGATAATTATCGCTCTGAATTTCATTTACGGCGTTGGACTTGGAAGAACAACATTCTTCATGTCACTTATTGCTCATGAATATCCATAAGTCGAGTGTGGCGCGGGACGTTACGTCATTCAGCAGTGTTAATTATACTTGCAATTAGCTACGTTTTCGAGATAAAACATGACTTGACACCGAAATCGTGCGGCTGACTTGGCTTCCATGATCGTATAATTTTTAATTTTAATCATAATTCAAATTGATCTCGTTATATTTTTATTCCCGTCTACCTATGATACCGTGCAATTATTTTTAATTAGGCAGAGAGCCATTATATCTAATAGCCTATATTTATATTATAACTATAACGTGTCGGATGGAGCAATTATGTGGCAATTTGGGCAAATATCTTCTCAATGCGCTGAGTGTTAAATTTTGATGAGCCTTAATTATTCCAGCCGCGAGGTCAAAATAACAAACGCATCTCGTAAATATTGCATAAAAGAAATCAGACTAATGAATTCTCGTAAGCAATTAATAGATACACAGATCTGTCCAATTATATATTGATTTAAATATAAATCTGCCTTCCATGATCCTCAACATTTTGTGAAATCGCATAAAACATTAAGATTCAGAAAATATAAATTTTCTGTATTTCAATTTCTAACAAAACATCATTTTATTTCATCAATATATCGCAATCTACGCGAGCCATTGATAGCTTCGCCTGCTGCGATCGATTATCGTTAGCCGATATTCGTGTCGCGATATACCTCGCTCACATCCGCACGATACGACCACGAAACGTGTTACTTACGACCCATGAATATCCATGGGGTCCGGGGAGCAAATCGTGGCTTGGTGTGCTCTGATGATAGGTAACCATGTGTAATGGAGTGCTAACTACTGGCCACCTCGCGAACCAAGCACACCTTCCATCGACGAGGAAGGTGGTCGAAGGGGTTGCGTGCGCGCAAAAGAGATGATGCTGCGCGAGAGAAAGGGGGACGATGAAGAGGGAATGCAATAACGGATGAACCCTGTTCTCCAAGACGATGAGAACGTGGAAGCGAGAAAGAGAATCGAACACGACGGAAAGAGAGGTTGAACGAATAACGAGAGGAGAGAAACGAGAGGAAAGAAGGCACTCGTGCAGGCATGTCTCGTCTCTTAGTTTCTCAAACAAGGGGGCGGTACTTCCAAGCAGACCAGTGGCAGTCAACCGAGAGACCAGGAATTTTTGTGAGATTCAGCATAGTTATAGCCGATTAAAAAGGCATCTTTCATATTGGAACGACGGTACAGGTGTTCAATAAATACTAAGACATAGGTCACTCAATCAATATCTGCGGAAGCAGATTGCGAAAGCAACTTGCTTTTGGCTAAATCAAACGTAAACGACAAAAATTAGGTAAAATCGCTACAATTGTTAAGCAATGTAAACGTAAATTGATTAGATTATATGTTTCTTCTATCGCTTAAATAAATTCAAAAATTTTTTACGTTTATGCATAAAATACGTATTTCCTGATGATGAAAAAATCCCATAAATATAATTTGTTTTATGAAAAAGAAATTTTATAAACTTTCACGTTATAAGTATCTTTGGCAAGCGAATAATAAGTCTCTTACTTGATATTAAAATAGTTGAAAATAAAAAAATACGTACATACAAAAAATGTTTTGTAAGTATGTTATATTTATAAAATCAAACAAAACCCAATTAGTAATACAATAAATACATGTTTATTTTTTCTGTAATAAATCATTTATTAAAAGAATAAAAAGATACTAGATTAAAGTAAGGTAAGTGATACACATACACATATAATTAAATTTTATTATAATAAAGCAAAAAATATATTAAAATTAAATCTTCATAATTATTATTTTATCATGATTTATCATTAATAAAAGTTCCTAAGATTTACAACATTATTATTCATAATTGTTGCTTTATATAGTCTATATCTATATTCAAATTTCAGCAAGATTTAATCGTTTGATTCGATTATTCGATCGAGAAAATATATACAAAGGAAAATTTTTGACGTTATCGTCGGTATTTTTATTCGTCGATGAAAAATATATGTTTATCTACGCATGTACATACACACACTTATCGCGCGCTAGTGAGCTAGTTGCGCAAAACCGCTCATTATTGTTACAATCATCATCATCATCATCATCATCATCATCATCATCGTGATTATCATCACCATCATCATCATCTTCCACGTTGGAGTGTTTGTTCTGGTTCTTTCCGCGCGCGCGGCGATAAGCGAGTAAAAAGTAATCCATTCGAACGGAGCCCATCATTATCGGGTTATTACCTAAGTATCTCTCTCTCTCGAAGTGGAAACAGGGCCGCGCCGATATCAAACTAAATGGCGAAAAAAAGAAAAATTTGTTCTATGAATTGGACTTCCTACGCCTCATTGTACGCTTTTGATTTCGATGTGCGAATTAACGGCGAAGAGAAACCTTATATCTTATCATTACAGTAATAAATATGTGCGATAAAACGCTTATTTCAAAAAGTTAAGGTAAGCAATGATAGAGATGAGAAGAAAAAACAAGATAAATATCCTAGTTTACAAAAATAAAATCATTTTATGATAAAGAGTTCATATCAAAATATGTAAATTAATTTCGCTATATAATTTAAACAATGCATAACAATCGGTATAAGAATAGTAACTATTTATTTTTGTTGTAACGCTTTTTTATACCTAATATGTTTCATGCGTTTCTTAATGTTTTTTGGTGAATTTATTATTAAAATTGTGCAATCTAAAAAAATTTATAATTGAATTTACAAATGTTTTAGTCATATTTTTTCACTTGATTCTTAATATATATCATAAATTATATGATAAAAGTTAATAATCATAATCTGATTAAATATAATAATTTTAATCAAAGCGTAAATAAGTGCTCTGATTGAAGGATTTATGAAACATCAAGTAAAAAAGAAATTATAAATCATGATCTGAAGGAGTAGTAAAAAACAAAGTTGTCCTCGTTTTCCATACAAATTGCAATCGTCACCGTTCTCTTATTGATTGAATACTCAAGAATCATATACACACAATCAACATCACAGAAGCCTGTTTTCGTGAGAGACTGATCTTCTATCGTCAATAATTTCATCCTTAGCATCAACGGGATCGCGGCTTCGTTTCGACTCTCTGGCGCATCATCTTGGTACGCAACCCAGTGATTTGTAATAATAAAATATCCTTTATCTGGGGTCTTACGTAGTACAATATTCAATCGGACACTCTCCACCGCTCGGATTGGTCCTGAAAATTCGATAAATCATAACCCAATTTCAAAATGATATCAATCGCACAATCCCTCCCTGCTCTCTTTTCTTCTTTCTTTCTCTTTCCGTTCCTTTTAACTTACTCGCCAACCTTCGCACAAAGATACTTCGTTTCGAGCACAGCATCCGTACTCTCCTCTTATTCTCTTGTGGTTCAAGGCACGATTTATAAAGCAAACACCGTGCGGTACCCTGCAATCAAGCTACACAACGCGCCTCTTCGGTTTACTGGCTATCTCTTTCTTTCTCTCTCCGTCTCTTTTGCCTTCTCTCTTCCTTCATTGTGCGCTTCTTCGTCGTGTATCGAATCGACCGATCGGCATTTATACACCGCGTATCTCGTACCTCCGAGCGCGTTTACACCGTACTTAGGACTCACTCGGCAGAGAATAAATTAATAGTTTCTTCGGATAACAGCTGGGGCATGGAGTTTCGACGATTGCCAGGGACGCAGAGCTCGATTCGTGGGCGCACGAATCCTTTCAGGCCGTGACTGCATCTGTCAGTCGCAATTTTTTAACTTTCTATTTCCTAATAGATAAATAGTTTTATTTATATTGCATATATGTATAGTTGAAAAATAATAAACTCGAAGAAAATTCGAAACAAACCTTTTACAATGAATACAATTTATAAATAGTGCAGCAAAAAATCTATTTGAAAAACTATTTAAAGAATTTTGTTAAAAATATGGTATATTACAACCTTTTAAAATTAATATTTTTTAAGTATTTTTAAGTATTCTCGATTTGCCCTACATATCCTATAATAGAATATGCTCACGAGCAATTTTGTTAAAATAAAATTGAAAAAGAAGGGTATACACTGTCTCTTTTTATATATGCTATAGTAGTTCACTACGTTGTACTATTTAATAAAGAAATATTAAACTATGTATAGAAAAATTTGGGACAAAAAGAACTGAACAGAGAATTTCTATATCCTTTCGAGCATTCGATGAGTCAATATTGAAAAATTAAAGAATAAGCCAATAATTGATACAATGTTTCTAAAATTCGCAAAATGCGGCCATCTCATTGTGATTGAATTCATTTTTGTATAATTTATAAAGAATTCTTCGATTCTCCGAAGAGAATCATCGACAATAGCCCAGAATAATCGGCTTCAAATAGGATATAAGTGAGTGCTACGCATCTGAAACGTAGATATCCAGGATTCACTTTGCAGAGTATGAATTAGCGGTTCTCCAAGATAAATTAATAGTTCCGTAGACAACTGGCATGGAGTCTCGACGATTAGTACACACACGGCAGGCACGAACGTCTTTCGTGAAGCGCCGTTCGTGTTTGATTGTTATCAAGAAATACGGATCGCACGGCGATTTCATGCCCGCATCGATCGACCGGAACAGGGCCGTTCTTTATTCACTCATTATCGAGAGTTTCAAATCCCGCAATTTAATTGCACATTAAGTGGAACCCTCTCATATCATTTTTAACTATCACCTAAAACTCTTTACCTCACGATCTTGCATGTCTCTAAGCAAGCCTCGCTTTTCTCATTAATTTTCCTACTGACGATTTCTCCTCTGGCCAATTATATCAATCATAAACAAAATTATGTTATATGGCAACGACTTTATTTATTAAAGGATCCGTTGAAAATTTAATTAATTTTATCTGAGATGTACTCCTTTCACACTAAATATGTAAATTTGTAATATATCTAACGCGCATTTTTATTCCTCGTGATTTTCTAATTTCATTTTTACAGCAGTCCCTTAATTTAACTTTAGAAAGTTTCTTTTTACGCTCAAACAAATATAATCCTTTCGTATCATAATATTTGCAAAAAGCGGTCATTATCTTGCGCAACGATAATTCCACGAATTGCGGTCGTCATAAAATTTCGAGATGCGAGCAAGAGTGCAAGTCGAAGAAGGACCACGCGATGATCGGACGATCTGGCTCAAAGAAACGCTCGACTTTAGTCACGAAGGTATCTTAAATGTTTGACGAGTCATGTCGTAAACCGTTTTACGGAAGAGGCAACTCGATTATCTAGACGAAAAGACTCGAGGAAAAGACTCAAGAGGACTTCGGGAGCTGCGATTGGACTTAAATGTCAAGGCCCCTCTGCAGACAGGAAGAGGACTGGCGAACCGAGAACCCCGATTACGAGATCCGAGTGCGGGACTTCCGAGGAACCACTGGTAATCGCCCATGAAGTGCCTAATGACAGGTCATTAATGAATAGCCGATCGTTTCGTAAACCGTAGGTAGGTAAAACCACAAAGTAGCCGCTAGTATAATTCGCCCGGCGAATGCCGAATTCTACCCTCGTTCCAGCACGAACTAACTGGTTCCGAAACGTGGGCACTTTCGCGGAAATCTGCGCAGACGTTGTAAAATAAAAAGACGATATTCAGAACGAACGTAAATCGACATAATCGCTATAATAACGGGAGCACTCTTGGGTGCAATTTTCGACGTAATAGAGATGCAAAATATAATCCCATCCAAATTACACTAATTTTAATTTTCATTTCTAATATCACATTGCGTTATATATCTAATATATATTTGAAAAATCTGATTTTGGAATTAAAAAGAAATAAATTGCATTTATTACTATATATTTTAGTGGTCAAATTAGTAAGACGCACGGAATGAGATCTAGGTTTAACACCCAGCTCTTTTTCGCAATAAATTCTTTAGTGTTTTAAAGATGCTCATTAACATCAGTAATATTAAATTGCTTGCCAATTTAACCCTCAGTTATTGTACGGAGATATGGCATACCTAGAACGTTAGAAAATTATGATAAATATGATAAAATTATGATAATTATTAGCATTTGTAAAAACCGGGAAGTGAGGTATTGAATGTAGGAAGAAAAAAAAAGTTAAATGTTCAAAGTATACTTTCCCCTACCTAATGTCATCAGTTCGTGTGAAAAAGCAGTAGCTATTGTATTTTTTCTATGAAAAATCATGCAATTTCATTTATCAAAATAAATATACTTACATATACTTATACAACAATATTTTGATACATGTTTTTAATTAAAATATATACCTTCAACAGTTCATTTTTATAGTTTCTTTATTTTTATCTCTATATTAAGTATGATTAATAATTTTTTAGAAAGAAAGTATTTTCGTGATAGTTCGAAAAATTAACTTTTGTTAATTATTAAATATATTTTTTGTAATTTATATAATTTTTGGTAATTCTACTTATACAAGGCTCTTCTTTAAATTCTCCAAAATGAAGATTTTATTTATTGTGTTCAATGCATTTTACCGAAAATTAGAGGCACTTAAACATCGAACAGGATGCGCTATCCCACCTCGTGCGAACGACGGAAATAAAAATACGTGCAGTAAGTGAGGATTAATTTATGATATTACGTAATCGAGTTTCAATTTAGAACTATTTCAAGACAACTGCAAACTGGTTTGTTTGAACCGAAAACTGTAAAATTCACATAAAAAATTATTAGATTCCAAGATCCGCCAAATATGATCCTCTTCGCTTGATTACGTTATAAATCTCATTTCACTCTTTTAAATTGAATTTCAAAAAATTATCGCTACAGCTACTAAACTTACATGCATTTATAAACATCTTTTATTTATAAAAATAAAATTAAAACGTAACATAATTAAGCTTATGTTCATTTTTCTTCAAAAGGGGAAAGGAATCATTAGGGCACAAAAGGCGAAAAGTATTTCCTCTCAAATGTCGGAACGTTGTTATGCGGTGGACGATCCGTTTCGTTTGCCATGATATATGCCCAATCCTACTCGTTCTCCTTCGACGATAATTACAGGTTGCTCGTGCATTAGACCCGTGTCTAAAACAAACCGCTCCCACATCTACCAACAGTTTAAAGCCGCGGGGCGTGACTGCCGATGCCTCGTTGGATTTCCTACCTATACCATCGGACTCCTATTGCTGCTATCCACTATTTGGACTCTGACGTCAATCGAAAGATCGATCCCGGAAATTATACACAATCTGGAGACACTGGTAGTGTCTCGGCGCTAAGATACGACATTGCCGTGGCTACTTTACGCGAGCCGAGTTATGAGAGATCGAGATTATTGAATCTCAATAAGAGCTGAATCGATCAGATTCTAAATGTGCTCAATCGATTGCATCCGTTCAAAATATATAATGAAAGTGTTTTTATTTTTTTTCTACGTACCTTGCGAATGGAGATATTGCGATGTAACATCTGAAATCTTTGCATTTATTTATTAACGTCATCGACCAGAGGAAAAATGTACGGTTGCACTAAACGGTAGTAGAGACGCTCGGATGCCTGCACATTCCACGGCTGCGTTCCATTTCCCGCATCCTTGTTTTTCCGAATATTAAACAAAAATAAATAATGCATCATGCACATCATGACGTGAAACGGAATGCAGCCCAGTTATAACATTTGCGGCGATATATAGGGCTAGAGCAATGTTGTTAGACGGGCCGGGTTTCAGACGCATGCGCGTCCAATGTAGCCTCAGTAATGTATCGATTATTAATAAATAGGAGATCATTAGTTGCTTAAGGTTGAAAATGTTGAAAATTTTTATATAAATATATATAATATATTTCTATATATGTATACATATGTAAAATATTTACATATGTAAAATATGTAAAATATATTAAAATTTTCAACATTTTTGAACAAATTTTACATGGGAGGCGATTAATAATCTCCTATTTACTAGTGACCAGTACGTTACTGAAGCTATATTGAACGCGCATGCGTCAGAAACGTCAGGCCTGTCTAACAACATTGGGCTAGAGAGCTTCACAGAGGGTACGGTTAACGCGATGCTGCAAACGCTTTGAGCGTTTTTTTAATAGGTCAGTTTGTAAAATTCTTTCTTCTAATTGGTCCATCAAATGCTTCAAAAAATTTGTAGCGAGATTTTGACCACAGTCAGAGAGAAAATAGCAAATTGCATCACGTGACCCGGGCTTTTCTGATTCTGGTAATCAATCTCCGTAGAGCCATGGTGAGGGTATTTAAGTTAAATGATTGCAAAAGCAGCTTGTGCTGTTTTTCTCCTCAATTTTATAATTGATAAAGTCTTTGTAAGTGATATTATTAAGCTTGGAAATATATTTTCGTTTTACTTAATTCTAATGATATGTATTATTCATAAAAAAAAGATTTGATATCAACAAAATTGGCGCCAAGTTAAATTCCTCAAAATTTGACGTATTATTCGTAAAAAAGATTTGATATTTTATATATCATTCATAAAAAAGATTTGATATCAATTGATCAAAGTCAAGTTATTCCATGTAATTCCGGATACCAAATTAAATAAATAATATTAATTTTAATGATATGTATCATTCCTATAAAAGATATTAAGAATTATTTGATATTAAGAATTGGCGCCAAATTAAATCCCATTTCTTTATATCATGCCAAATTAAATAAATAATGAATATTAATAATACTAATAATATGTATCATTTGGACAAATGATTTGATATCAAAGGAATGCTTCCAATATTAATAGAAAATCTAAATCGCCATCGATAATTTCCAATCACCGCATTGATCATAATCACAATTTTAAGTGGGATAATGTTGAAATTTTGGACATTGAATTCTCTTATAACAAGAGATTAATATCAGAAACGGTCCATATAAAAAGACAAAAACATGAAATTACAATACAAACAAAATGATACGGAATCTTTATCGGAAACATAATCTAACATCATACATTCCCTTTCCTCTTCCACATATTACTGTCTCCATGTCTATTTGTCTCCTTTTTAACTCATAACATTGTCTGATACTGTCGATGCTACAGGTTTCTCTGCTCTAATACAGCACAATGACTTATAAAATTTCTGAGTCCACTGCTTTACTCTTTTAACTTTTGACTCACAATAGTTCGACTGAAGAAGATATTTGTAGTTTTGTTTATTTTAATGCACTAAATTATTATTGTTCATTTTTAATCGGTAATTGATATTGATGTTAACATAATTCTAACGATTTTTCTATTTATTACACTTTTTTAAAAAATTTTTCTTCCGTTTATCTACTTTTAATTATTGTTAGTTATTTCTTTTATACACTGTAATTATTTTTTAATTGTATTGGAAATTTAATAACTAGTTTCTTTGAAAACTTTCTCTTTAACAGATTGCTTTTCATAAAAGAAAAATACGAATGTCACGAGCGTTCTGATTATATTCAATGATTTCAACGTCTCATTTTTAATATCGCATCACATATTCGTAACAAAAAAGGAGAACACAAGCATTTGATACGTATCTATATTTTTTAAATCTAAACAAAATTTATAACATATAGAACACTATTTTGTAATATGAAAATCCAATATTTATTGTAATATTATTATACTAACATTGAGAATGACCCAATCGGCGTCGAAAATACTTTTTATTAATCTAATTTTAAATATTAAATATTATTAATTTTAATTAGTTTGTAGCCTTTGTTATTATCTATTTTTGATAAATATAACATTTATTTACAGAAAATAAATATTTGTTTAAATATTTAAAAAATAAAAAATAATAATTAAATCAAATCAATGGTTATTGTACTAAATATATATATATATTTGGGGTAAATATTTAACTGACACTATTCAAATATTTATTAAAATTTAATACATTTTTCTCTCATCAGTATATATGGTATAATTATATGGATGTACCAACAAAATTATTTTTAAATTTTTATGTAGCTAAATTTTTAGATATACTTAAACAAAATTGTTCTTTTCATGTGTTTATAAATATGAAAGCAAGAAGTACATATATGTATATAATAATTTTAAAAGAATAAGCATTGGATAAAATCATGAAATTTACATATCTGCGAAATATAAGCCTTTCTCATCACGTCTCGTAACTTGAAATCGAAAGTGAATATATTTCAAAGAACAAGGACAATTTATTGATCACTATTATTTAGATTAAAAATTACATCTAATTTGTTTTTACATTATTTGCACAATTCTATTTGTTGTATCCAGATGCAATCCTTTGCTATAAACTTTAAATCATTATTATTCGCGTAACAATAATGCTTCGTAGCTTTCTAGGTTTCTTTCATTGTTTAATTGAAGTTTCTCAGATATAAGGATTTTTTTAAAGATAAACTTTTTTGGAAATAGAAAGTTTGTTAAATATTATAATATTTTTTTTTAATTAAACTTCTATTTCTGTAATAATCAAATTAAAAATCACTTGAAGCGAACTAATTTTGTTGAAATTAATTCATATCAGATTTCAAGATAAAATCTTAATTATAATTTTATGCACCGTATATCTTAAAATCTTAATCTTAATATATTTTACTCTTAATGTATCTTAATACTACTTTTTTTATTTATCTATTTTGATCTCTTAATGCTTTTACACGTAACATTAGATTGTAATTTAAATTCTACCATAATTCTAATGCGATGCATATACATATATCATCTAAAGTAAGCTTTTATCATAAGTTATTACATTAATTTGCGTAATATTATTTTCATGTAGTAATTTTTCTATCAGATTTATGACTTGCAATTGTCTTGACTTAACGAGTCTGAAGAGTAAAATTTACGATCTCTCTCTCTCTCTCTCTCTCTCTCTCTCTCTCTCTCTTCTTTCTTTTTTTAAATCAAGGATATCTCAAAGTACATTTTGTCCGCAGAGTCTCCGCCTACATTAACTGTCGCGAACAAAATGACGCGAAGAGAATGACTTGCGATCAGACTAGTCGCAGCTCTCCTCTCAGGGTAGCTGCTGAAGATGCCATTGATAGTGTCCTAGTGGAGGTGCGCTGGCCATTCATCACTGTAGGACCTATCTACATGAGTATCGCAATTCTCTTCGTTATATCGCCGGACGTCTATGTCTTTATACGCGCCAGGAAAACGCACTGCACGTTGATTCACATTAACGTTATTTATCGCGAGCGTCGAGGTCGAAGGTGTACGTACATAACGAGATCGCGCACGATCATGCTTTCCGTTGAGAAAAAGAAAAGATACGATGTAATGCGAAGTACGACACGCTATAATTCGCAATCATACGCGATTGAGGCGTTTAACTGGCGCAGTCAGATTTTTAAATGCGATAATGAAACATGTGTTTCAAGCCTTAAGATCTAAAATGTTTCCTGTTCTCTTCTTACAAAATTAAAAATATATTATACTTATATAAATATAAATTTTTATAAATTTCGAAGTAATTATTTAAATTGCAGATTAAAATTCGAGTAATTGCTGTCTGCATAGAATTGTCAGAATCTAAAGAATAATGTGATGCATATTTGCTACAAATGAGACAATTCAAGAAAATTGTGACCTCTGATAATGAATCACTTCAAGCTTCACAATCTAGAATATAATGTTTCCCATCCCTTGCTATAAAATTAAAAACATATCACACCTAGAAACATAAATCTTCATAAATTTCAGAATAATGATTTTAATTTTGGTTTAGAACTCGGTTAATGTGTTATTCGTATAGATTTGTCATAGCCTAAAGAATGATAGTTATGCGTATTCTGTGAGGCTGTTCAAGAAAATTATATAATAGGACCTCTGAGCACCTTGCGTTTAACACGAGACTTCCACCTGCGATTATTTCCTCCACCATCTTCTCCGTGACCATATAGTTAGACGGACGTATTACGGAGATCATTATAACGCGCGCGCGTTCGAAATATTTAGTGGAGTCTCCATCGAAATTAGAGGGGCCCGTCATTGTAGGAATTCTGTTTTTCTGCTGCCTTCTGGGGAAAGAGAGTGTGTATAATCAACATGTCAAAATAGTTTCTCGAGTAACGCCGGTCCTACAACTCTAATATATCGTTCGAATGAGACGAACGAACACCAGGAATGTAAAACTGCGCCGCGGGCCCTCAACACGTCATTTCGAGAATTAATCTTCGTGAGAGCTCATTTCCTCGTCCTCGTAATAATGTATTATTATAGAAAAATTTCATATAATGTACGTAAAAAGATAAAAAAATGATGTACTTATGACAACTGAAAAAGTTAGTTATCACTATAAAAAGGAGAACATTAGTTTAAAGATAAGTATAAAAGTGTATACATTTTTATTATAAATCATGTGATTCTTGCACTTATTGTTTACATATTTTTATATTCCTTTTTTAAAACTCTAATCAGATTTCGTCGTCGTGATTGACATCATTTTTATGCTAAAATAGTTATTGAAATATGTACTTTATCAACCGTTTAACAATTCCAACTTCATGGAATGCTGAAATTTCTTTTACATCACAGCCACTAAAGCCGCTAAAGATTACAAAATGAAGAATAAAATAATCGAATAATAAGTACGTCACTGTTGCGAAGAGAAGGGAACTGGAAAGGGAGAACTCCGAGAGATATACACAGGTCAGGCGGCCTCCCGGGGTTAAATGAGAGGGCGTTGATTATGAATTTTGAAGGATTCTTTAACCGCAGCGTCTTTAATTAAAGTTAATTACCGTCAGAATCGCCATTCGCTACCCTAAACGTCGCTAACTCTCGTCTCTCGGCGTTATAAAACCGTATGATTACAAGGCAAAATGGTCGCATGATTGATCTCTCGACTCAAATGTACAACATGCTTCGTCTCTCCTTCTTTATCTCTGTCTGCTCATCAAATCAAGGGAAAAAGAAGGACAGTAGGAAAAGATTCATACTGGAAATGTATAACTAGAGCAACAAACATGCAAATTAACACTAAATGAATAATTATTAAAATTTATTTATTTCTGAAAACTGTTCACAAAAAGAAATATATTATAAGTAATGTATTTTATACTACACTACATTTCAATATAAAAAAATGTAAATGTTTTAAAATTACTATATAAATATATGTATATATTGTAAATATGTATAGAAATTCATATATATATATATATATATATAAATAATTATTATATTCATAATAATAATTGCATAATACTGCATGCAGACATTGTTTTTCTATAATTTTTAATAACTTTTTTTATACTAATGGCTCAAATAACGCTCGAATGGAGACAGCAAAAAATGTCGAATCGTCGAAAAGCGAGATAACGCGATGTGAGACAACGAAAGTGGAGAATCGAGGCGTGTCCTCAACAAGATCGAGATCGACGAGTCTCTTTATACCTGGAACGGGACGCACCGCATCGTCTCCCGCGAACGACGCGCCAAAATAAAAAGAAGGAAAAAATAAATCAGATGACTCTTGGAGGGCAGAGGAGAGTCGGAGGAAGAGCGCTAATAATAATAATAAACAACGATATCGACGGGGATTAATGCTCATCTTGATAGATCGTGCGATATACGATCCGGACTTCAATTTTGGCCGCGATGCGTGAACTCTCCTCTCGCATAACCGAACGGCATGAATAATTCAGGTCGAAATAATAATGTGTGCACGTGCTATAATCATACAAGTCAAATATAATTACACCGAGGTAAGATGAAAGTAGAAGGGGTTGACGGGGGTGAATCGCGAGCGGTGAAATATCAACATGTCGAAGGGTGCTTCGTTATGGACAACATAACTCGCGATTACGTTTACAAAATTACAACTGCTACGATTAATTCTATACGTATCTTTTCCGTCGTTGGAAGAGGTAAAGATCTCTACCGATATAGTTTTGCGTTATTCTTTTACACTTTTGATCTCAAACGGAAAATTGAGAAGTAAACCGATTTAAAAAATAAAAAATATCAATAATAAAAATTTTAACAAAATAATTTTGATCAAGAATCTTGCTCTTTCTCTTTCCTTGTCGTCATAAAAATTCTTGTAATCGATGAAATGATCGGATTTAATGTCACAAAAAGCAATCCTCCCGGAGATAGGAACGACACCCACGCTCGCAAGTGTGAATTCATCCGGATCGTTTGAATGGCCATTCGAACAAGCAGTTGTCTCTCATATGAATGTCGTCAACTAGACTCCCGAATCGGTTTCACAACAACAGCATATTTTCGACTACGCCTATCTGATTCCATCTCTTTTTCGATATCCTGACCAATGAATAATGTATGTCTCAATTACTAGCGTTATTAGCATTACTATACTGCCAAAAAAAAAAAAAGATATAAGAGGTCATACATAGAAAGGAATAGAGAAATTTCTCGTGAAATATATATATATATACACACATATATATAGTTATTATAGTTTTATAATATAAATTAGTTCACGAACAAAATAAAGTTTTATATCACACGTATCATCTGTTATTTAGCTGAGAATTGAAATAAAATTATTGTTAGTTAGATATTTTAATCATTATTATTAATGATTATTAAATAATTGATTTTTGTAGAACAAATGTCACTATAGGCAAAACAAATTTTAAATAATATAATGAAATAATGAATTATACCAAATCTTACTAAACAGAAAGCTATAAAATTTAAAAAATAAATATCGAGCATCTAAAAGTTTAATTTATAAATAACAGAAAACTAAAAAAGAAAATAAAATATTACTATAAAATTAAATTAATCTTTATTAGTTTTCCTTGAATATTTGCGAACACTGCTCAAACTTTATTTTATATGCAAAAAAGGATATTTATGTATTATTTTGTAACAATTAAAAGCTAGATCAAAAAATATCAAATTCTTAACGACTCTCACATCTATTAATAAAATCCTTTACAATAACTGCTTATCTCTGTTATTGCTTATAAAAAAATCACTCTCGAGTTAATTTGCGGTTTCTTGTTCCAATCATTATATAATTATACATCGTTTCAGCGCATTACAATTTTGTGCAAAATCAAATGAGTCTCTTCGATAAACGCGAATAGCCATGCCAGCTTCAATTAAACATCATCCTGTATTCGTGATGATCTGCCAAACGGATGTTACGAGAAAATATCTATGTCTGATGTGCATCCTTACATATATGTATCCACATTATCATTACGAAGTTGGAGATTGCCCGCATCCGGCCTGCAAGGATAACGTCTGATTCCTATCATCGTTTTTACATGCGTTTTCACAAACGGTGCTTAATTGGCGATATCAATTTCTACTTGTCACAAATATAACATGTTCGCTTCATGGAGCATGCAAAACAAGATTGAACGAGAAAAAAACGTCAAATTTACTAATCTATCATTTTTCTATTCTCATACATATCATCGAATGCACAATACGGAAGTGTTTTGCAATTCAATGACATCAATACGGAACAACAATAAATAAAGACCAGAAACTTCAAATTCTGTTCTCAAGTTAATCTTGAAAGAAATTTTCGATTGTGATTTATTTTTCTTTAACACCTTCGTTTTAAAAAATATATGAAATGATTAATAAATGATAAATAAACGTATCTTATGATAATAGTATCTTGATTAATTAAATTTAAATATAATTATCAATTGAACAATTCAATCATTTGTAAGAGAGAACAAGAATTAAGCTAGGAACAGATAGACAAATATGTTTGGTTCTCAAAACCTTAGATATCTCGCTCGATACGATCGCACCCGCAAAAAGAATAAAACGGCAAATTAATTTGCTCCCGGGTATGCTTTATCTACCGTTTAAATGCAAATCGGCAGCAATTCGTCTTGCTCATTCCATTGCCATGGGCAATAAGATGTATTCATGAATTAAGACATTCGTCAGCCGGATATAGAAATTCAGAATGAAGCAAAATGACTTATTCTGGAGAAATAAAAAAAAGAAACAATGGGATTAGAGCAATCGACTGATATTATTGCAAATCTGATTACAAAATTCTAAAAAAATTTTTGCTTAATTTTTCAATTATTTTTGTCGGAAATCAGATTAATACAAAATTCTTTAATATTGCACAATGTAAAATATTATATATACTGAGGAAAATTTTGGTTGTACCAATAAAAAGTACAAATGAATTTTAATTATATTAATCAGAATTCTTATTATGTTGAATTTCTGGCTGCCCCGATTATGTTTGACGGATTTAAGTTATTAAAATAGTTATATTTAGTAGTTATTAAATATAACTATTAAATATCTTAAATATAAATCTTTCAGACTTGGTTAAATCTACCAGACTTCCAATTTACGTAACAAGATTATTTTCCGTGTCATCAACCATATATGATATATTTCGATTTTATGATAAAAATAATAATTTAGAAAAAAATTTTTGCAATCGAAACATCAGATTAAGAAATATAACAGTATTAAGCAAATATATATTTTTTTTAATTCAAAATAAAATATCTTAAATTCAAAGGAATAAAAATTCATAATCAAATTAATAAGGGTAAATAAGCCTCGCAAAGATGTCAGTTGCTAAAACAAAATAATGTGTAATTTAATATATATGAAGATAATGATATATAGATACGTTTCATAATGATATATAGATACGTTCCTTCTAAATGTCGTAAATATATTTTTATTAATAAAAAGTTAAACGCAGTTTAACTTTTAAAAAAACATTGAAAGTCTTGGAAAAAAAGCCGGATATCAAACAGGCATTTAAAAATTAATATTTCATTTCACTTTTACAAATCGTTTCACGAAAAGATTAAAAGATTCGAAGGCATTATTTTAATTCTAGTTTTTTTCATACAATATTTGTTTTCGAAGTGAACTTCGTATATTACTATGTACCCGTAATACATCGTAAAAGGTACGTTTGTAATACAAGATGGAATCGTATTCCCCAGTCGTTCCTTTTATCCAGCTTACATCTGCCGGTTCGAGAAGAATAAGCACATCACGTGCCGCCTATTAATAACGTCAGACGAATAAAACTTTCCGCAGTATCTGCGATTGTCATCCTGTGACGCGACAAATTCCGCAACGCCACACCAAAATCTCCCGAATCATCCTGATCATCCTGCCCCTTGCTACTATAGTAGCACTGTTTTGACTTTCACTTGAATATCGGCGCTTCGCTCCCGTATGCTTCGATACGCTTTACGATTCGATTCAATTGATACGGCAATTGATATCTGTAACATGTAATGCTGTTACAGTTATCTAATCAATTCATCTGTTTCTACTTAAGAAATGACTTTTGATGAATTATCACAATATTTCATGACATACCTCGAGACTAGCAATTTAAATATCAAACTAATTGTCTATGTGATTTTTTTAATTTATTATACAATAAAACTTCGAATATGGGGACAAGATTATTTCAATAAATGAATAGTTCAGATAATAGAAATTCAATAAATATCTCTTACGTATAATAGTTTCAGTAATAAGAGCTGACGGTTAGAAAACTAAAATCGAACATATCGCAGTTAGGATAATAGGAGCACAGTTATGAATTTATATTTGGATATTTGAAATTGCAATAATCATGAACTTGTTCATATAATTTCCATCAACATAGATTGATTTTAATTTTGGTTAAACTTATTTTTCATTATTTTTTAATTTTAAGAATTGGAAAAATAAAGAGTAAGTTAGAACCAAAATCTACATTGATAGAAATGGACAGAGTAATTCTACTGCTGATAAGACGTTTTTTTTATATCCTGATAAAAATGTTGTCTGGATTATTAACATTTATAAATAAATAATAAATAAATATGAGAAAAATGTCTGATTCGATTAATTAAAATTCTGGATGAAAATAGACGAATCAGAATTTTCTGGTTAAATCTATTAGAATTTTAGATGAGATAACTGAAATTCTGATGGATGTAATCAGAATCTTCTGGTTCATCCATTTTTAACCAGAACATTTTTCTCAGTGTGTTAAGAAAGAGAAAGAGCTATCAGATAGATATATAGACTCTTCCAAGACTCAACTGATCTTAAGCAGTCTATTCTCGTATCATTTACTCTACAAAAATCACAAACGGCCTGATTCCTGTTCTTACGATCCCTTTTATCCTTCCAAATTCGTCGGAAACGTGATCAACATCGCAGAGTGGACTCTCATAATCTAAATTCCATCTCCCCGCGGCTCTTCCTGCTCCTTCACGTATTCATACGCGGGAAAACGGGCCCGACCAGTCGCCACGGTCCGGTTCATTTCCCCATGGGCCTTTGTGACAGGTCCTAGCAAGCTTAAACTCAAGACCTCGGCGGGTCCCGCAGTGTCCTCTTCGGCACATGTCACCGCGTCATGGCGACCGCGATTTCGGGGCCCTGCTGTCCTGCGCGCGAGCGTACGTGTCGCGCATCTGATACAGCCGTAACAAATGACATCGTCGAACTCCAGCGTATAGTCGCCGGCTGACTATCTCTTCATCTCGCGGACGATGCCGACGGGGCAAGTATTGTCGGACACGACGCTGCCGCGGGCCTCGTCGGGCCCGAGACAACACTTGGTCAGTTGACTTGAAACCAGTCGGTATAAGAACTGTCATGTGATCGTTCACATTAACAAACAGTCCAGTTGGTCAGTACTTTCACCATGGTTTAAGGGTGGCTTAAGCGGCCCCTAGTTAGAAGACATGACGCCAGGTTATGAGCTCGACGCCAAAGCCTCACGGGGAGGACTTTCGTTGTAACACATGTTGCTAACCGGTTCCACCTTAATTGTCTTAAACGGGCATCATCATAATTCTGAGTTTATCTTTCAAGGCGGCAGCGCCGTTCTAACTTGATGTCGCGACGTCAGCTCGCCCGACTCCTCGTGATCTAATAACGATTTAAAAATTGATGAGGCAACCGCGTACCCCCTCTCCTCCTAGAAATAATATTACGAAAAAAATAACGGAGATTACTCTTCAATGGTTATATAATCACGAAAGCTGAGCAAATTCGATGTCGTCGTTGTTATTATTATCTTGCCAAAAGCAACACAAATCTCCATGCGAAATGAAATATGATCGTCTGTGATTTATAATACAAGTGTCGACTTTTGTGTGGGCCAACCACTTTCTCAAGATCTTCACCTCATAAATTACGCAACGATCTTTTTTTTTCTCTTTCGTTATTATAGGTTCTGCATCCTCATCTGTTTGTTCGTAACTTGTGTGCCATTCTAGTTTGTCATTTTTGCAAAAAAGTCCAACTCAAACATCCTTAATACGAAGAAACTTTGTTTTGGCTGTATTTTAGAAGGTCCAAGCGCGGTAAAACACGATACTTGATAAGATACGAAGAGCCGAAAAATTCGAGATCCCGGGTCGTGTCCTGACGATCGTGAAGGAAGAGGGCCGGGGCTGAAATTGGGTTTGCGGGGCACGTTTCTCCCCCCCCCCCGTGCGGCGGTGCGGCGCGAAGAGAACGCGGCTTTCGGTTCACCGTGCGACGTGGTGTCAGGACGTTAACCGTGAAGTATCCATCACTGCCTTACCAAGAAACCCACGACACGACGGTGTTCCGACTTCGGTGGATCAGGTTAGATAAATGTAATAGTCTATAGTTCAGCTTGCTAACAAGACTAGCCTCCCCTAGATCGGAGATAAGGTCCAGCGAGCGATCCAGCTGACTCCGAGTCCGCTCATAATGAGGCATAGTGGAAGCCGATTGCCGATTAGAGCATTCTTCGGCGATACTTCATCAATCATCGCCGCCGAATTCGTTATGCGGTTATGCAAAATCCGCGCGTCCAATATTTACGACGATTTCATAAAGCAAGAAATCACGGTAATCGCTTCATACTATTTACCCAAATGTTGAGAGAGAGAGAAAGAGAGAGAGAGAGAGAAAGAGAGAGAGAGAGAGAGACAGAGAGGGAGAGAGACAGAAAGAGAAAGAAAGAGAATTACGAAAAATCGTTTTTCATATTTTTGCGTCAAAGTAAAGAGAGTAACTCAACTCCTTTCGTTTTTCGATTTGAAAAGAGAGACGACGCACGTATAGTTACCTTGATATTTATTATACAGTTTATTAATTTTAATGGCATCAAAATTTGACCTAAAAAGCAATGAATTATTGATATAAACAACACGTTTTAAACGATTTGTCGCGCTAAATGAAACTTGATAAATATCACAAACGAAATGACTGTATCAATCATTGCAAAATAATTTCAACAGGACATCGTAGCCCGAAACGATATTAATTTATGTCCGAAAATAATCTGTTAAACGCAAGCCACTCTCTTTCGATTAATAATACCGATAATATTATTACCAGTCGTCCATCGTGTATACAAAGTGTTCCAAACCATTCCTTAAACGGATTTGAATGTTCCTTGAATGGCAGATCATTGACCAATTTGATTGAGTTGATTTCTCTTTAACGAGAGATCGAGGGCAATTTTTAATTTCAGATATCTTCGTAACGAAATATGAAATTGAAATTGAAAGTATTTAAACAAAAATTGAAATAATTAGCTAGCTAATATTATTCTTACACATCCGGTATTCCAAAACTAAATTCGCAAGAAATATTTTTCATTGATAGCTATTTGAAAGTTATGTCTTGACATTTTTATTTAAGAAACATCTATTTCAAATAAATTAATGCGATGAAAAAAATACTCGGTGTTTTGTTCGTCTAGAGATCGGATTTCTCAAATAACGACCTATCTCTTTCATAATGTAAAATGAGGCTCGCAAGACCAACACTCTCTCTCTCTCTCTCTCTCTCTCTCTCTCTCTCTCTCTCTCTCTC
>Ga0157364_1001160_pt1 | contig 21566 bp, 12 predicted proteins | sample AttsexASBM2_FD_111476 | JGI IMG/M metagenome (GOLD analysis project Ga0157364, IMG submission 111476) | Fungus gardens microbial communities from leaf cutter ant in Ribeirão Preto, State of São Paulo, Brazil - Atta sexdens ASBM2 | ecosystem: Host-associated > Fungi > Mycelium > Unclassified ...
CAATTGTAATCCTACCAAGCTTTAGAGTGTTTAGTGATGTTGATGGTTTTGGAATATTTCTGCCATATATTTTCAATATTATTGATGATTGTTTGAACTATTGTTTTGAGAACATTAATACATGAAATAGAATAAGTATAGGTATTTTTAAGGGATGAGATGACTTCTTTGATAAAGTGAGATTCCTTCTCACTATTCTTGATTAAGAATTGTTTCTTGGTTTGTATGTGTTCCTCAACAATAAAGATGTCAACAGAGATTGGTACATGATTGGAAGTGAGTCTCTAGTTGGGGTGGATATAGTAATTGTCAAATCCTTGAGAGTTAGGATGTAAGAAAATAAGATCTAAAACTGAGTTTGAATCCCAAGCATTATCAGTGAATCTTGTAGGAGAAAATTCAACAGGTTTAGATAATTTGATCTGGAAAGAACCAGCAATTTCAAAAAGAGTGTCACTATAAAAAGAGTAATGTGGAAAATTGGGATCCTATAAACTGTCTCTGATATTAAAATCCCCAGTTATAATGAAAATATTGGATAAATTGACTTCAGTATCCTTAAAATACTTTAAAGCCAATTGAGAAAAATCAGAATAAATGTTAATAAAAAAGAAAATAGAGCTATAATTGGAAAAAGAGATACACAAAATATCTCTATGATGAAAAATATCATTATAAAGAAAAAAACACAAAGAGAAAATACAAATGTTAATGTATGTAATGATTCTTGGAAAGTTATTGTTCCATGAAAAAGGCTTAGAAAATGTTATCCAGTTAGGATAATTAGAAACTCCTACTAACTCATTGCCTTCACAGTTAGTAGAGCTTGGGACAAATCTTATCAAGGACCACAAAGGTTCTTGAATGAAAATGACATTGAAGAAAGATTGTGTTTCCAGAATAGTGTTGATGATAGAATTGTTCTTGCAAATATTTTATGAGTAAATCTTGATTTTTTTAAGATCATGCTTGAACACCACTCATAGCTAAGTGAATTGAGTTGTTTCAACTTTTACAAAATTCCTGGTATTTTTTTTGTGTGCCACTCCTTATTGAAATGATAGCACTAAAATGGACATGTATTATAATCAGCTTGATGATCCACTTTATAGTTTATACACTTGAAGATATAAAGGCATAGCTTGTCCTACTTAGTTTCAAAACAAGGAAGATTGATCTTGAAATTTGCTTTGCAACACCATCCAAATTAACAATGGTGCTCAGTTTTGTGAGAGCTATTACACTTAACACATTGAGATTCTTGAAAATAGCACATGAATGTTGTGTGGCCCTACTTCCAGCAGTTTTTGTATTGGAGAACACTAGGGTTCATGTTGGTACACCTGACAGTTACAATGAAACTACCTACATTGAAGCTTTGATTGATGATTTTTTTTACAGACAAACTATTCTGTGAATCCCAAATATTGATTCACACAATAGCCATATCTGACTTAGGTAAAACCTTGCAGACACAGAGTTTTGAAGTGATTTTTATGTTGTTAAAAACATAAGTGGCTTTGATGATCTCTTCTAAGATATTTGAGTTGATGGGAGTGTTTGTGTTTTCAATGAAATAGGGGATACCTAATATCTTAAGATAAGATTTAGACTATAGGAGTCAAGTGTCTTGAACATCATTGAAGTCCAAATTGTTAGCATTTTTAACATAATTGTTGATAGCACATATATCAGATGGGAATGCAACCTTGTTGAAGACAATAATGAGTCCTCTATAGTCAGACCTTATAAAATCAACAATGATATCTAATTTAATACCTTTCAGAGCATGGTTAAAATTAACAACATGCTTGCCAGACAAGAACAAGAACTTCTTTAAGTTATCACTGTCCATGAGAACAATAATTTGCTTGCATGATAGATCTTTGGTGGTCATGTTGATATATGGCTTAGAAACATTGGAATTATTCACAGTCTTGTGAATTTCCTCTATTTTTTTGTCAGAAAATTTGGGAAAGTTCTTCTTGAGTTTAAGAATATCTCAAATATTGGCAGATAAGGCTTGGGTATAAGTGCATGTAGTAGGAGAGGGCTTATTGGCAGGTTTGCTATTGCCAGATTTGTTGTGAGCTTTTTGAAGGTTTTTCCTATTATTGACCTGATTAACAGGGCTTTGTAGAGGGAAAATGTTAGAGAATTCTACTGGTTTAAAGAGAGGAAAATGATTAGATTTCCTATTTGAGGGAATGACAGGAACACAAGTGGTGAACTCCTCTTTGATTTTATCACAGAATATTTTTGGCCCTCTCCTACTTATAAGTTGTCCCATTCTCCTTTGAATATAAATGAGATAAGTTTGAACACAACTTTACTAAATCCCTCTAAACAAGGAATATCACCTTCTTTGTTATTTTTGATATGCCAATTAGCAACAAAATCAGAAATTCTTTCCAAAGATATTTTGATATTTGTAATATCTATATCTTGAGTACCCAATCTTCTGAAAAGAGAAATGGGTTGAGTTCAACCATTCCATGAGTTGTTATTAGCTAGTTGGAGTTCTTCATATGATAATAAAGGTAGAGAGAGGCTATTTATATTTTGATTAGGGAATGAGATAACAGCAAGGTCTATATATAGTGGGACTATTGGAATCTAAGTTTGCCAAAACTTGATTGTTACTCTCTCCTTCTGCTTGGGAAGAGACTGGGATATGGAAGATTTCTATGTCAGCTTGATTAGTCCAGTTTGTGTTCTCACTTTGAATTTCTATGTGAGTGGCATATATGTCAGTTGAGGCTTTAGATATAACAAATAACTCTCTAGAAGAGTTTGCACTAGAATTATTGGATCTTCCTCTAAAGGGACCCATGTTGATATCTTTGGGACAAGACATAGCTAAAGAAGTGACTAAAAGATTTTTATTCACAATTTCTCTATTAGATGTTACCATACAAGATGGTGGTAAGAAGAAAAGAAGCGATGTTTGTTTCTTTTACTTCTCTCTTGATTCTTGATTAGGATCATCTTAATAAAATCATATTTTGAGCTCTCATTAATTCTGAGTCTACTTATTGTTTTGTAAACTTAAAATTTATAAATACTTATTATTTAAAAATGTCTGTAATTCTGCTAGTTACTTTTTACTTGTTTGATAGTTCATCAAACAACAATATCTCCAAAATTGCTAACTTGCCTATAATTTTTCCTACCAGTAATTGTATGATCCTAGACTTTTATATTACTCTGCTTAATTCTTCCTGTTCTTTAGTTCTTGGATATAACTGGCTTATCCAACACAACTCACTGATTGACTGGGTAAATAGGCTAATAAACTTCCATCCATCTTTGCAGAAAAGTCTTGCTCTTTTTCATATTGTAGCTAATACCCTATTAGCATCTCCATTATCTTCTGACATCTCTCTATAATTATTAGATTCCACAGTTTTCATACCTGTATCTGAAATCCCAATGTCTACTTCTGAGTAACCCAACATTGCTATCATTGATGCATAGCATCATAGTATTATATTTAGGCATTGACGTGTAAGACAATGGTAGCTACTGCAGCTAGCTGGTTGTGTTGTGATGGCATGGGTTTTGACAGGCTGCTGGGTGACATTATGTGGAAATCAAGGTACCTTCTTAGGAAAAATTGTAGTGGATGTTGGTATAATGCAGTTCAACCAGCTCTAGCATCAGAAAGTTGATAACACCTGACAACTGTGCTTGCACAACTCTGTATGTATATGTATATGTAATTACCTGCTCATTTATTATACCATGGTATTTATATGTGTATTAAAACTTCCAGGCTTTAGAAAATTTTAACTCTATCTTTGCTCTTCTATCATATACTAAGTTCACTCATCTGGAAAACATATTTTCACAGTATACTCCTTGTTAACAGCTAATCTAAATAAAGCCTATCTTCCATAGCAACCATCTTACTCATAACATGCCTCATGATAGTGACGTAATCATCTGGGTATTCTGTCTTCCATAATGGAGATACTCCTATATGACTCAGCTTTTTATAGTGGAGTTATATTCCTGTTAGTGTCTCAACACTAAAACTCTAAGCATCTCCTATAATAGGTACTAGTATATAAGACTAGTAGTTACATTATAATTTGCTAGTCTGATAATCAGTAAAGATAATTCCTATTGGACTTGATTCCCAGTGTTCAACAGCAATATACCAATTAGCACTCACTCCCATCTGAAATTGCGATCATATGGCAGACAGATGGTACAGCACATAAGCTGAAGCCAAGGTTATTTCACAAGTCCACACATCTTTGAGTTTTTCTCACAGACTTTCATCTCCAGTATAAACTGTGTCTAACAGTATTATCAGACTCCCAAGTCTGCTGTCACTTCTGAGTAATTCTGTCTGCTAAATCTTTTGTTGTAGTTCCATCTGCAAAAAACAACCTTTGTACTTTAAAGTTCAAAATAGCTTTCTCTTACTGTAATTCCTTAACTTCAACTCCAGTCCCATCACTTGGAACACTATTTAACACCATCTCATATTTTAGTGACCATCTAGCTTATCTGCCAAATACTCCACAATATTCAAGACAAATTTACCAAAGAGTCTGCTTATCTCCAAGATCTCCATCTAGCACTATTTAACCTGGCTAGATAGCTTTGCCTATTTCTAGTCCAAGTATTATTCCTATGGACAATAATCCTAACTGGGAGGATGCTCCTATTACTAATTCTATTACTAACTTAACAGCTAATAGACCTACTTCCTCCACTTACTCACAGTCAAAACCCTATTAGAGTGACAATACTATTGAACAGTTGGCCAACATACTTAGTCAGCTTGCTAACACTCTTAATACTAATCAGACCTCCAGTTCTAATACTAACTCAAAGAGAACTAAAGTTCACATTCTCAATACTTTTAGCAGCACTGAGCCTAACAAGCTCAAAATTTTCTTGTTTTAGTGTCATCTTTATATTAATCTGGCACAATTTAACATGGACATTGTGAAAATCAACTTTGCAATAACCTATTTCACTGGAGTAGCCCAGAACTGGTTTGAGATAAGCCTTAACTAGGAAGACTAGAGCATTTTTTAAGACTGGCTCTCTGACTAGAACCTGTTTGTTAACAAGCTACATTGATATTTTGGTTTCTCAGACCCCATCAGTGAAGTAGCTAACATGCTAGATAACCTCCACATAAAGTCTGGTAATAAAATTTCCACTTATAATGTGGATTTTATGTACTATGCCTCTCAACTAGGTTGGAGAAATAGTGTGCTATGCTATTACTATTACCAGAAGCTCCCCAATTAGATCCAGGATCCTATCTCTACCTAGGAACAAGAAAAACCCACCTTGTACCAGGATATGTTGCTTTAGTAATGACTATCAATTACCACTACTAGAAATACAACCGCAAATGCCACTGTATAAGACAGGCAGAAAAAAAGGCTCTCAAGTCTCATTCTTGAAAGCAAGAAAAAGCTTTCACCTCTAGTCCTACCATAGTCTTCTAGAATAAGGCAAATCCATCTCTAGCAGCCTCATCCACTAAAACATTCTCCTCCAAATCATCTTTATTCTCTATTCCCAAGAAACAATCTAATTCTCCATAGGTAGACCTTTTTTCCAAGCTAGCTAATAATAGCAAGTTAACCAGTAACAAGCATAAGAAGTACCTCAAAAACAACTTGTACCTCTATTATGGTATAGAAGACCACAAGCTGAACTCCTGTCCCAAGAAGCAGACTATGGTCACTCCTAAAGACTGTGGTATTTCAACAACTGCTAATCCTCTGGCAGCTGCTTTCAAGAAACTCTTAGAAAAATGGAGAGTGACCCCCAGGACTCCACACAGACTAAGGACCACATTAAACTTCTCTATACAGTAATAAGTTTCATTCAACTCAATACATCTGCTCTTTCCAATTTTTATTCACTTTTTATCTTCCTTGCCTCTCTCTTGATCCTTGGTTAGGATCATCTTAATAAAATCCCATTCTGAGCCCTCATTGACTCTGGGTCTACTTATTATTTTATAGATTCTAAATTTGTGGATACTCACTATTTGAAGACTTCTGCAACTCCTCTAGTTGCTCTCCACTTGTTTGATGGTTTATTAAATAGCACTATCTCTGAAATTGCTAACTTACTCATAATTTTTTCCACTGGTGATTGTATGAATTTGGACTTCTATATCACTCTGCTTGATTCTTTCTGCTCTTTGGTCCTTGAATACAACTGGCTTGCCCAACACAATCTACTGATTGACTGGATAAATAGGTTAATAAACTTCTGTCTATCTTTGCTGGAAAATCTTGCTTCTTCTCGTGTCACAGTCAACACACTATTGGCATTTCCATCACTTTCTAACATCTCTTTACAATCATCAGACTCTATAGTTTTTATACCTACATCTAAGATCTCTATGTCTAACTCTGAGTGACCTAACATTACTATTATTGGTGCTACAACATTCTTGTGTACATCAAAACTCCCAGGCTTCAGCAATTTTGAACTCTGTCTTTGTTCTTTGAACATTTAGGCTAATTCTACAAAACTTGCAGAAACTCCTAATCTTTCCAATGTTCCATCCAAATACCACAAATTCACCAACATTTTCAGCAAAACTAAAGCTAAAGTCCTTGCTCCTCATCACTTTTATGACCTCAAAATCAATCTGAAAGAAGATGCTTAACTTTTGGTTGGCCTCATATACTCTCTTTCAGTATCTGAACAGGAGACTCTGAAAGAATTCATTGAGAAAAACCTTAATACAGATTTTATCTGACCAATCTCATCTCTGCACAGTATACCAGTCTTATTTGTTAAAAAAAAAAGATGGTTCTCTACACCTCTATGTCAACTTCTGCAGTCTTAACCACATCTCCAAGAATTGTTGTCTATTCCTGCTTATCTCCAATCTATTGGACTCATCTTACAAAGCTTGGATTTATTCAAAAATAGATCTTTGCCATGCTTACCATTTAGTTTGTATTACTGATAGTGATGAATGAAAGACTGCCTTTAGGACACACTACAGATCATTTAAATGGTCTATAATGCCTTTTGGTCTTACCAATACTCTCATGGCCTTTCAGCAATTCATGAATGATATTTTCTCTAATCTTTTAGATGTCTGTGTCATGATCTATTTGGATGATATACTCATCTACTTGAATAACATGTCTGAACATTACTGGTGTATTAAAAAAGTACTCAATATATTCTTTCTTCTTCTAGCCTTACCATGTCTGATGACAAAGTAAAGATTATTCAAGACTGGCTAGAGCCCAAGAAAGTCAAGGATATTCAATTCTTCTTAGGTTTTGTTAATTTCTATTGCCAGTTCATCTTCAATTATTTGGACATTATTATTCCATTGACACACCTCATTTAGAAGGACATTTTTTGGAAGTTTAACTCTTCTTGTCATGATACTTTGAACTCTCTCAAAAAGGCATTCACCTCTGCTTCTATTCTTACTTATTGGATTTCTGATGCTCAACTCATCATGGAAACTAATGCTTTAGACTATGCTCTCACTACAATTCTTTCTATTGTTAACAAAGAAAATGAAGTTCATCTGGTTGCTTTTCACTCCTGCACTTTCACTGCAGTAGAGTTGAATTATAACACACATAACAAGGAATTGCTTGCTATCTTTAAAGCTTTCAAGATTTGACAACACTACTTAAAAGGTCTAGCCTATCCCATTGACATTGTTACAAATCATAAAAATCTTGAGTATTTTTCTACTACCAAGATATTGACCTAGAGGCAAGCATGGTGGTCCAAGTACCTCTTTCAGTTCAATCTTGTCATCAGGTTCTGTTCTGGTTATTTTGGCACCAAACCAGATACTCTCACTAGATGGTGGGACATTTATCTTAAAGGAGAGAATACTGGTTATGCCACAGTTAATTCTCATAACTTCAAACCTATCTTTACTCAATAATAATTAGCAGCCTCCATACAAGCTACTATCCTACTCTTTCCTTCTCTCCATACAGCTACAATAGTTGATCTGAACATCCTACATTAAAATATTCTTTTAGCCCTCTCTAGTGATCCAATTGCTACAAAACATATTTTCACAAATAGCCAGTAGTTTATGGATCTGAACAGTCTTTTCCTCCTTGACAACAGAATTTATGTACCATCTGCTGGTAATCTCCATATATATGTTCTTTAGTATAATCATGATCACATCCTTGTTGGATATTATAGTCAAAACAAAACACTGGAATTAGTTTGCCATGGATATTTCTGGCCCAGCCTTCATGCTGATATACAACAATTCTGCAAGTCCTATATTAGTTGTATGTAATCCAAGCCACAATATCACAAGCCCTATAGATCTCTCAAACAACTCCCTATCCCTAAATAACCATAGAATCCCATTTTTATGGACTTCATCAAAAAACTTCCATTATCCTCCAAGTTTGACACTATTTTGGTCATAGTCAGCTATCTCACCAAGCAGACAATCTTTATCTCTACCTATGATACCATCACATTCACAGACTTAGTACATCTGTTTGTTCTTCATATGTTCTCCAAACATGGCATTCCTTTCTATGTCATCTCCGACAGAGGCTCAGAGTTTGTATCAAACTTCTTCTAATCTTTAGGCACTGTTCTAGACATGTAGCTTCACTTCACTTCAGACTACCACCCTGAAGGTGATAGACAAACTGAACACATGAACCAGACTCTCAAGCAATATCTCTATGTATATTGTAATTACCAGCAAGATAACTGGTCCAAACTCTTATCTCTTGCAGAGTTTGCCTATAATAATGCTCTGAGTATTACTATCAGTGTTTCCCTATTCTTTGCCAATAAGAGATATCATCTGAACATTACTATTCATCCTGAATGCAATATTACTTCCTTCTGAGCCTACAACTTCACCATAGATCTCAATGAGTTACAGGGTACCCTCAAAGCTGAAATCTTTGCAGCCCAACACCATTATCAGAAGTTTGCTAATCCATAATGTTCTTCTGCTCCTGATTTCAAAGTAGATGACAAAGTCTTTGTTAAGGCTCAGTTCTTCTGAGCTACTTAGCCTTCAAAGAAACTCTTTAAAAAATATCTTAGACTCTATGAAATCATTACCCAGCCTGATACTCTATTGTTCACTTTCCATCTTTCAGAGTTTATATGCTCTATTTATCTAGTTTTCTATATATTCATGCTTGAACTTGCCATGTCCAATTCTTTCTCCAAGAGAATACAACTGGCTTCTACTTCAGCTATAATCAATAAGAAATCCAAATATGAAATTTCTTGGATAGTAAACTCTAAAATTGATCACTAACAAGCATGCAAACTTCTGTACAAAGTGATCTGGCTAGGGTATGAAGATACTGGAAATAAATCTGAGTGAATCTCTACATCAGAACTCACTTATGCCTTTAACTTGGTATTTAATTTCCACATCACATATCCTACTAAGCCTGGTCTACTTCCATTGTTCTAATCATACTGTTTGTACTTATCCCCTGCCTTCATGCACTTACTAATAAGGATTTCTTCATAAATTTTTTAGTATATTCTGTCTACTTATTTTCATTTAACCCTAGCTTCTATGTACTTTTTGAGGTTTCTTTTCAAAACTTTTAGACTTTATTTTCATTTTATTTCTTGATTTTCTTACTTACATATTTAGATCACAAAAAATTAAAAAATTAAAAAAAATTAAAAATTAAAGAAACAAAACCACTATACTAACAGAAGGTAGATAATGGAGTCCTTTCCTTCTGACTTTCTCTAGGGCTATTATCAGACCCCTCATCATCATCTCTACTCTCCTTCTTCTCATTCTCTACCTCTAAGCTCTATTTCCACTCCATCACAGCCCCAATCTTTGCTAATTAGACTGTGTTTCTCTTCTAGCACTCTACCAAGTTCTGAAAGGACTTCCTGACTTCTTGGTACTCCTCCACAAGCTCATGAAGTACTTTTTCAATGGTATTTAAAACCCCACCATAGATAGGGATCATAGCCAGAAATTTGGTGTTGATATAGGAGACATATTGTTGCTTAATAGCAATATATCCTAGAGATTGGCTAAGGAAAGACTATCAGTAAAAAGAAAAACAAAGAAAAAATTATTACTTATCTTGAATTGTGCACTAGACAGTCTTGTCCAGTGTCTTCCAGAGGAATTTTCTTACACTTAGATTCTACAATCTGAGATCTCTCAGTGCCCTCCAAAATGGCAGCATCTTCTGCTAGCATCTTATCTTAGAGTTGTTGGAAATACTCCAATGTTTTCTTCTTTTTCTTTTTCTTTTCTGCAACTCTCCTTCTCTCAGCTTTCTCTCTTGCTTTGGCCTCCACTTTCTTTCTTGCCTTCTAAGCCACATGCTCAGCTTGATGTAACTTCACCACTTCTTCCAACTAGATTAGGAGCTGCTACTCCTTCTCATAGCATTACTGTATTTTACAACACTGCTCTTCAAGCATATTAGCATCATATTGTGAAATGTTGGAAAGAGTGGGAGAAGACATAGTAATATAGAAGAAAAGATAAAAAATTTCTTTTCTATTTATATATTATTGACCTAGGTACTATCATGGGATTTTTGAATAAGTTTAATAGGATTTCAAAGGCTTAGTTCTAAAAGAAGAATACTATCATATGCCAAGTTCACTCATCTGGAAAACATATTCATGCAGTATACTTTTTGTCAACAGCTAATCCAAATAAAGTCTATCTTCCACAATGACCACCTTACTCACTATATTGTAATTCACTAGTCTGATAATTGATGAAGATGATTCCTATTAAACTTAATTTCTAGTGTTCAATGGTAACACACCAATCAGCACTCACTCCCATCTGAAATTGCAACCATACAACAGACAAATAGCACAGCACATAAGCTGAAGCCAAGATCATTTCATAAGTCTACATATCTTCAAGCCCATCTCATGGACTTTCATTCCCAGTGTGAACTGCACCTGACATCTTTAGACATTTAGGCCAACTTTACAAAACTTGCAGAAGCTTCTAATCTTTCCAATATTTCCTCCAAGTATCATGAATTCACTGGCATTTTCAGCAAAACTAAGGCTGAAGTCTTTACTTCTTATTGTTCTTATGATCTCCAAATCAATCTAAAAGAAGGTACTCAACTTCTAGTTGGCTTTATATACTTTATTTTGGTATCTGAACAAGAGGCTCTAAAGAAATTCATTAAGAAAAACTTCAAGATGAGTTTTATTCAACTAATCTCCTCTCCACATAGTATACTGGTCTTATTCATCAAGAAGAAAGATAGTTCACTATACATCTATATTGACTTCTGTAGTCTTAACCATATTTCTAAAAAGAATCACTATCTACTTTCACTTATTTCTGATCTACTAGACTCGCCTTGTAAAGCTCAAGTATATATAAAGATAGATCTTTACCATACTTATTACTTGGTTTATATAGCTGATAGTAATGAATGAAAGACCACTTTTAGAACATATTATAAATCATTCAAATAGTTTGTAATATCTTTCAGTCTTACTAATACTTCCACAGCCTTTCAGTAATTTATGAATGACTTCTTTTCTAATCTTTTGGATGTCTGTATTATGATCTATTTGGATGATATACTCATCTACTTGAATAATATGTCTAAATATCACCAGCATATTAAGAAGATACATTCTTTCTCCTTCTAACCTTACTATGTCTAACAACAAAGTAAAGATTATTTAAGACTGGCCAGAGCCTAAGAAAGTCAAGGATATTTAATTCTTCTTGGGTTTTGCTAACTTTTACTACTGGTTTATCTTTAACTACTTGGATATTGTCATTCTATTAACATATCTTACCCAGAAGAATATTCTCTAGAAGTTTGATTCTTTTTATTATAATACTTTCAACTTTCTCAAGAAAGCATTTACTTTGGCTTCTATCCTCATGCATTGGATCACTAATATTCAACTCATTGTGGAAACTGATGCTTTGAACTATACTCTTACTGCAATCTTTTTTACTGTGAATAAAGAAAATAAAGTTCATTTAGTTACTTTCTACTTCTATACTTTTACAGTGGCAGAGTTGAATTATAACATATATAACAAGAAATTACTAGCTATTTTCAAAGCCTTCAAAATCTGACAACATTACTTAGAAGGTCCAGCCTCTTCTATCAATATTGTTACAGATCATAAAAACCTTGAGTATTTTTCTACTACTAAGATGTTGATTCAGAAACAAACATGGTAGTCCAAGTACCTCTTTCAGTTTAATCTTGTCATCAGGTTCTGGTTATCTTGGTATCAAACCAGATACTCTCACTAGATAGTAGAATATCTATTCTAAAAGGGAGAATATTGGCTATGCCACAGTCAATTCTCACAACTTCAAATTCATCTTCATTCAAGAACAACTTGTAGTCTCCATACAAGCTACTATCCTTCTTTTTTCTGCTCTTTGTATAACTACAGTTGTTGATCTTAACAACCTTCACTAAGACATTCTTTTGACCCTTGCTAATGACCCAATTGCTACAAAACACATCCCTGTAGATGGCTGATAGTTTACAGACCCCAACAGTTTTCTTTATCTCAATGATAAAATCTATATACTATCTACTGGCAATCTCCACATATACATTCTCCAGTATAATCATGATCATATTTTTGCTAGCCACACTAGAACTTGTTTCCTATGAATATTCCTAGCCCAGTCTTTACACTGATATACAACAATTCTGCAAGTTCTATGTCACTTGTATGTGATCTAAACTACAATGTCACAAACTTTATAGATCTCTCAAACAACTTCCATCATTTTCTGGGTTTGACACTATCTTGGTCATGGTCAACCAACTTACTAAGCAGATGATCTTTATCTCTGTCCATAACACCATCATGTCTGTTTATTCTTTATGTGTTCTCCAAACAGTGTTTCTTCCTATATTATCTCTGATAGAGATTTGGAGTTTGTGTTAAATTTTTTCTATTTGTTAGGTACTGCTCTAGACATGTGGCTTCACTTCACTTTAGGTTATCACTCTGAAGGTGATGGACAAACTGAACATATGAGCTAGACTCTCAAGCAATATCTACATATGTATACTGTGATTACTAGCAAGATAATTAGTCTGAACTCCTACTACTCACAGAGTTCTCTTACAACAATACTTCTAGTGCTACTACCAGTATTTCTCTATTCTTCACTAATAAAGGATATCATCTGAACATCTCTATTCACTCTAAACATAATAGTGCTTTTTTCTAAGCCCATAACTTTGCCATAGATCTTGATGAATTACAGAGTACCCTTAAAGCTGAGATCTCCATGGCCCAACAATATTATTAGAAATTCACTAATACACAACATTCCCCCACATTTGATTTCAAAGTAGGTGACAAAGTCTTTGACAAGGTTCAGTTCTTCAGAACTACTCAGTTTTCAAAAAAAGCTCTGAAAAATATCTCAGACTCTATAAAATCATTTTTTAGCCTAGTATATTATTGTTTACTCTTTGTCTTTCAGAGTCTATGTGCTCTGTCTATCCAGTTTTCCATGTATCTATACTAGAACTTACCACATCCAATTTTTTCTTCAAGAGAACTCAACTGGACCCTACACCAGTTATAATTGACAGTGAACTCAAGTATGAGATCTCTTAGATAGTAAACTCCAAAATTAATTGCCAATAGGCATATAAGCTCTTGTACAAGGTAATCTAGCTAGAGTATGAAAATATCAAAGATGAATCTGAGTAGATCTCTATATCTGAGCTCACTCATGCTACTAACTTGGTATCTAATTTCCATATTGTATATCCTACCAAGCTTGGTCCACTTTCATTATTTTAATCATATTGTATACTCTGTCTATTTTAACTCAATCTCAGCTTTCATGTACTTTTCACAGAGTTGTTCTTATTTTCAAATTTTCAAATTTTTATTTTTATTTCTGTTTTAATTATCTCAATTTTTCTTACTTACAATTATAGGCAAAAAAGAAAGAAAAAAATCTTATTAATTCAAATAAAACAAAACCAATATTCTATCAGGAGGCTAACAATGGGGTTCCTTTGTCAAAATTGCAAAAAATGGACTTTATTTATTTTATTTTATTTTCATTTGTTATTTTTCTTTCTCTTTTCAATTTATTTTCAATTTTGAACTAGGATTAGGGTCTAATATGATATTATAAGTCACTGTCACAAACTGTCATAGTCACATCATCACATACTCACATGACATAATAGAAGGAAGTAGAAAAATCTAGAATAATGATATCATAACATGTATCTAACATACATTAGTCTTAAGGCTTACACATGGTTATTTAGGGTAAGCTAAAGTAGTAGAGCACAAACCATGAGTAATTAGTATATAAGATAGACTATCTTGTATAGAGTTCTCTATCAAGCTCTCTTGTATTATCCTAATCCAAGATTCTTTTCTTTGATCAACTCTAAGTTCATTAAATTGTAACATTCTTTCTTTATCTCTTCCTAACTCTCCTCAGTCTTCTTCCTCACTTTCCTTGTTGCTATCCTACAGATTCTTCTTATTGAGCTATATTCCTCTTCTGGCCTTCTATTAAGTCCTATAGAGACTTTCTAATATACTAGTACTTATAGACAAGGTCCCAAAGTGCCTTTTCAATAACACTTAACACTCTGCCATAAATAGAGATTATTGCTAGAAAAATAGTGTTGGTATAGGGGATATACTGCTGCTTGATAGCAATGCATCCACAAGAGAATAACTAAAGAAAGAAGATTATTAGAGAATAAAAGAAACAAAAAATTTGTACTCACCTTGAGTTGTGTACTAGGCAATCTTGCCCAGTATACACACACCTCTTACAGGAGTTATCTTCCCCATCTTGGCTACAGCATCTCCATAGTATCTCTTTTTTTCTTAGAAGACCATTATTCTATCTCATTTTCTGAAGAGATATTGGTAACCTTCTTTTGTTTGGCTTCCACAACCTAGAAATTCTCAGCAGCTTCCAAAAGAGTGATGTCCTCCACCAAAACTTCATTCTGAAGCTTTTTCAGATACTCTAACCATTTCTTCTTCTTTTTTATAAGTCTTCACTTCTTGGCTTCTTTTCATGTCTTGACCTCAGCAACTTTTCTTGCCTTCTGAACAGCTCGCTCAATATGGCAGGCCTGGAGTTTTTGCTCCTCTTCATGTCTCCTCTATATCTCTTATCACTGCTGTTCAAGCATCTTAGCATGAGCTTGAGAAATGTCAGTTGATAGAGAAAAAGATATGATAATACAGGAAAAAGTCAAAATATTTTCTTTTTGTTTATATATTGTTGATCTAGGCACTATCATAGGTTTTTCAGATAAACTCAATAAAACTTTGAAGGCTTAGTTCTAAGAAGGAAATACTGTCATATATCAAGCTGCAACATATTTCCATAGCAGTAATATAACAATACAGATATCTAGTCTTCCATGACAGGAATATTCCTACCAAACTTGGTCTTTCATGGTAGAGTTCTTTTATCTTTCTCCTCTCAGTATCTCACTACTGAAATATTTGCTCAGAATAGTATACTGAAACCCTGAGTATCTCTTATATATTTAACTTGTATATAAAACTAATAGTTATATTGTAATCTACTAGTCTGATAATTAACAAAGATAATTCTTATTGAACTTAACCTCCAATGTTTAATGGCAATATACCAAATCAGTACTCATCTCCATCTCAGACTTTATTTAATCCTCTGAAGTTATAACCATGTAGTAGACAGATAGTACAACATATAAGCTGAAGCCAAGGTTGTTCTATAAATTTGCATCACTGAGCTAACTTCATAGACTTTCACCTCCTAGTATGAGCTACACCTGACACTTGTGGAATTTTAACTCTTTATTGACCAAAAAATATAGAGGCCACTTATTATTACTAAAACACTTCTAAAACAAAATATAATTGTTATTGTTCTTGTTAAAGAAATTCTCTAAGTCACTAGATATAGCAATGAACTATAGTTGATAAAAATAGATGAACATGTCAAAAATACATTTGACAGTATATATAGCCTTTGTAATAATAATGATATTAGAAAAATCTTATATTTGGGATACTTGATAAATGCCACATCTAATAGTGAATATTTTAGCTTTTATTAACAAGACATTCATTGTGTGATGGACAGTTTTTACAGTAACTTCTTATCTTCTTTATATGTATAAGACCAAGATAACAACATTGTTTTTGATACTCATATTAGATATGACAAGTATTATATTTTGGTTGTTAAATGAATTCTCATACATGTTCTCAAGTTTGTTTCAATAAACAATTCTTGCTTTGATATCTTTGCAATTAGCTAAGTAAAAAGAAAAACAATCAGAAAAAGTGTCTATAAGACAAAAACCAGGAGAAAGTTTATAATTTAGACTATCAAAGACTAGGAGAATACTATTTTTATACTTTACTTCAAGAACTCAACTTCTCTCAAACTATTGTTACTATTATTTATGTAAATAATCAGAGTTGTATAATATTAGCTAACAATTCTATCTCATATTCTTATACAAAGTATATAGATATTTATTACCACTTCATCCAGAAACATATTGAATGTATAAAGATAGTTTTTCATTATGTGTTTACTAAGAATATATTAATCAACATATATCTTCATTAAAGCTTTCTCTCATAATTCCTTCAAGAAGTTTCATACTTGTTTGAATATTTTACTAGCCAAACAATATCTCACTAAGGAAAAGTATTAAAGTTACTGACCATATTTATCTTATTTTATATTTGTGTAAATAGATACATACTTAAGTACTTGTATTTAACTAGTAGTTAAACCACTCTAGGACTAGTTTTTTTTTAGTTTTTTCTTTTTTAGTCTTAGTAACTCAATATATATATATATTACTTATTTCAAACATCTGTAGATAAGTTATAGGCTCTAAAACATATAAAGAACAAACAGGAATACTAAGTTTACAAAGATAATAGTATTATATATAGAGATGAAATTTTTCTATTTAATAAACTAGTTAACAATTACTAGAATAGTATTAAACCTGAAGAATAATAGGAGTTTCTCAATGAAAATGGAATTCCAAGAATGTTTAGAGATAAAAAGTTGTTTAAATAATTTATAGAGTTTTTGATACTAAGATTTAGATTGTATATAAGTGATACAAAACTTACAGAATTGTTATATCTATATGAAGACTTGGCTAGAGGTATCTATAGCAAATGAGTTTCAGTATTTAAGATATGATCATGATTATACTAGAGAAAACTTAAGAAATTCATAAACTAGCAACTTTTTATAGTTTTACAGTGATAGAGTTACTTGAAAGTGTTGTATAGATGTTTTGGTGAAGAGTATTAAGATTAATGGCTATTGTTGCATAATATAAGAAAATAACAAGAATTATTGCTTTAATTAATAAAAGCCATAAGTTATTCATAAGTAAAAATTGGTTTGAAGTTATGAGAGTTGATTATAGCATAGCTAGTATTTCCTTCTTTAGGATAAATTGTTTAGTAAGAGCATCTAGTTTAGTATCTAAATGACCTGGGCAGAATCAGATAACAAAGTTGAATTATAAAAAATACTCAAATCACTATACTTGTTTATGAATTAGTATCTTGGTAGTAAAAAAGTACTCAAGGTTCTATTCATAACATTATTAATAAGAAAGACTAGATTTTCAAGATAATAATGTCAAATTTTGAAAACCTCAGAAATAAGTAGAAGTTTCTTACTATGATTGTATTATATACCAAGTTCAACAAACTATATCTATCTCTAATACAAATATTCTAACATTAAAACCTTATAGATATTTAGTCTTATTTGCATCAAACTCTGTAGGTATTTGAACTTGTTTTTACCATCTTCCATAGTAAAGTTGTTTCTTCTTAAACTCTATAAATACTCAGACTTTTATAGCAGAGTTTCTTCCTATTCATTCTAAACTCTCTTCAATGTTTTATCATTAAAACTCATTAAGAAGATAATTGCTAGATGACTTCAATTTAATGTTATTAAATATAGCATTCTTTATTTCAACTAGCTTAAAGATGTAGTCTAATAGTCTACTTGTTAGAAATCTTCTAAGTAAACTTAGTTGTTTTCTATTTTTCTAGTCTTTCATGATTTCATTTTTCTTTTATAGTTTAGTTTTCTTATTTCCTTCTTAGAACTTGGCTAAGAGTATGATATCACATTATACATGTTATAGTCACAGTCATACAGTCATATGACTTAGTAGAATGTTATAGAAACTACTAGAAGAATTTAGTCATAGCTTTAAAGTAGGTTGGAAGTACATATACCAACTCCTAAAGATATATAAAGTAGACTACTCTGTAATAGAAACTTTATCAAGTCCTCTTGTGTTACTCTATATATGAGTATGCTTTTCCTCTTAAGGGATAAGTCATAACACTACTAAGAATACTAGTATATTTCTAATATACTTGGTTTAAGTTGATTAGGCTAAAAGATTTAAGACTAGTATAATAGCATTTAATATTGTGTAATTCTTTCCTTTCTTGAATGCTTATTTTAATTCTTAGATACTTTAGTTTTGTAAACTGTATAGTCAATTTCTTTTCTAACTATCTTATAGGTAAATCAATTTAGTACTTTGGTAATTTCTTTCTTTCTAAAGTTTGTAATATAAATGTAGGTGTGGGGCAAAGTTCTATACCATCTCTTATTTGTATTTTTAAAATCAAAGCTTAAGCTTTTAACTTAAGTACTTCTATTCTCTTATATATATAAGTGATAGTCTTTTAATTTCTTAGAGAAAAATGTATAATATAATACTACTAAATCTTTATAAAGTAGTATCATATGTCAAATCCACACATTCTGAAAATATATCCCCATAACAGTATGATTATTACAACATCTCTAAAATAAGCTTATCTTCTATAACAACTATCCTTCTTACAACACATTTCTATAGTAATGATACAACAATCTAGATATTTGGTCTTCCATGACAGAAATACTCCTATTGAACTCAGTCTTCCATAGTAGAGTTCTCCTATCTGACTACTATCAGTATCTTACCACTAAAACTTTTACTCAGTGCAATACATTGAAATTCTGAGTATTTCCTATATTTCTGACTTGTATATAAGACTAATAGTTACACTGTAATTTACTAGTCTGATAATCAATAAAGATAACTTCTATTAAACACAATCTCTAGTATTCAACAGTAATACATCAAATCAGCACCTACTTCCATCTTGGACTTTATCTACTCATCTGAAGTTGCAACCATATGGCAGACAGATGGTATAGCATATAAGCTGAAGCTAAGGTTGTTCTAACAAGTCTGTATTACCAAGCTTATTGTATAGAGTTTCTATACTCTATATATTCCTGAGCCAACTCCTATAGACTTTTGTCTTCTAGTATAAACTATAACTGATAAGTAGTTACAAACTTAATAGTTTTGTTTGGCTTAGTCATAAAACATGACAAGTTAAAGATTTTTCATTTTCCTAGAGTATATAATAACTCTAATCCAGAGTTGTATCTCTGAACAATTTGTATTCTTATTCTTAAGCCCAAGACATACTAAAGATACTTGGACTTTTATTTTAACCAGTATTTATTTATTTATTGTTCAACAGTTTATTCCATGATATTTGATCATAGTCTATGGAAAAATGTCTACTACAAATAGCCTACAATTAAGTACTTATGGAGGCTCAGAAGGAGTAGAAAGTTGTTCTTAAGGAGAGAAGGCAAAAGCACTTGAATACTTCTTTAAGAAATCAACAAAGTCCTCAATTGATAGAAATAGATTAATCAAGAAACTGTAGGCAAACCTGGAGCAGTTTACAAAGATATGTCAATGTGTTTTTATCTGGAAATGGCTATACAGACATTAGGTACACTCTATATTTAAAAAGTGCTATCTATACTCTCTAATAGGAACATAGTTAAGGATAGCTCTAGTTATCCTAGTACATAATGTGAGAAAGCCAACTACTATCCTTAAAGGAGCTAGGCTAGAGAATTTTGTGATTCCTATCTCTGAAAGAAAAAAGTGTCAATCTTGGACAGTGTGATGGCTAAAGGACATTCTCTAGGTATTTAGGCAAGAGATGACACTTTGAGAGTAAAAGAAATTGATAAAAGTTGTAGAATAAAGCCTAGTAGCCACTTTAGTGTTAGTCACATCATTATAGACTAATTGGTGAAGAAGTTACTCAGCCTTACTTAGGTAGTTCTAAAAGTTGATTCTATAACCATAGTCTTGAGAAAAGAACAACCTAAGTGTAAAGCAGACAGCCAAGGAATAAGCTTGTCCAAAGTGCACTGAGAGGTCTACTACTCATCTAGCAGATCCTAGTGAGTCAGTGATGAGTATAATATGTTCTATGGCTATACTAGTAGTCTTAGCAACATCCAGTCTTATGACAAACAGTTTAGCATCAGAAACAGTTGTTCTACCAGCTAAGACCTTGGTAGACAATATCTGTTATCCTAGACTCCAAATATGCATAGCAAAGACAGCCTGCATACATACATATAGAAGGTATAACACTTACATCAGTAACAACAATAAGAGTGGAGAAGAAAGAGAAGACTTCAAGACAAAGGCAATCAAGAGACTGTAAATAAGTTTTGCAATCACTGAGGCTTGAGCAATTACAAGAGTGAAAGAAGATGCAATTAGAAAAGTTATCTAACAACCTACAATCTAAATAAAGTGGCCTCAGTATCCAAGAAATTAAAGCATTTTATAAGATCAAGTAGAGAGGCTTCAGTATTTAAGAGAGAGTCTTTCAAATAAGCACATTAGGTATTATTTAAAAGGGTAAGTGATTGTGGGTAAAGATAAGTGCCCTTAGAGTGTTTAGTACTAAGTAGAGATATCAGTGCATGTTGTAAAGAAAGAGTAGCAGTCCTGAGATATGACTGCTTTACTAGCTTATTAAGATAAAGTTGAATAAAAATAAGGTCTGCTAGAACCTTAATTTTAACAGTGGGTGAGATGTGAAATATACCAAGAATCCAAAGAACAGCCTTGTGTTGCATAGCTGCTAGAAACAATACCTGACCCTTAGTAAGAGCCTCAGTAAAGAACCAAAGTCTAAAGCTATAAGTAACAATAGAAACAATATAAAAGCAACAGAAGAGATGCTTCTAGAGTGGAAAAAGGCCTCTAGTTGAACTTTCAAGCATGCTCATTGCTTTAACCATTGACAGTGCTTTGGTAAAGTAGTACTAAGTTTCTTAAAGAAAAGACATCAGTCAAAGTAAAATTCCAAATATCTCCAGTATGTCTTGGATTTGAGAGTAAAGGCACAAATTGTTGAAAGATCCAGCTCTGGATTGGAGTTATTATATGCTCTAGAAAAATGAAAGATTTCACACTTGTTATACTTCATAATCAAGCTAGATATCACCATCAAGTCTGTAACTATACTATAGCTACTATAAAGCTCTGGCAAAGTTTTATTATATGTTTTTCTCTGAGAGATTAAAAGACCATCATTTACAAATGAAAGAATAAAAGTATTTAAGTTGAGAGCTTAAGCTCTATGTTCAAAAATACAAATAAAAGAAGTAACATAAAGTGTAGAAAGAATAAAAGACAGTG
>Ga0157364_1001161_pt1 | contig 21556 bp, 18 predicted proteins | sample AttsexASBM2_FD_111476 | JGI IMG/M metagenome (GOLD analysis project Ga0157364, IMG submission 111476) | Fungus gardens microbial communities from leaf cutter ant in Ribeirão Preto, State of São Paulo, Brazil - Atta sexdens ASBM2 | ecosystem: Host-associated > Fungi > Mycelium > Unclassified ...
ACATGAGGTAGAAGCATGGTGGAAGGACATGAGGTAAACATATTGTTGTAGCATGGACCACATGTAATTTATATAAATAGAGGAGCAATACAGCGAGGGCTCCTTGTCGAGTTCTCTTGTAATTCCCCATTCGTTACTTGATAGCCCTACTGAGAGCTTTACTCATTGTGAGATCATTTGTCCTTGAGTGACGAGTGGTTGCTACAACATATGGTATGTTTACAGAGTTTTATTAGGGTTTGTAGTATCAAAAAGAGAGACTGTAGGAGCCAGTGGGGTTAAAGAGTGACTTTTAAGAGGCAAAATTACTATAGGGTTTGGCAGTAGTAGAGTGTCTCCTTACAGTTACTACAAATAAGACAACAGGCAGAGGAAATAACAGCATTGCAAGTATTAATAATAGCATAGGCTAAAGAAGCAGTAAGAGAAAAGAGAAGAGTAAAAATAGACCTAAGGTTCAAAATTGGGTGCCAAGCAAGTAAGATAGGAGGTTTTGTGATAGCATTTAAACTTTATATTAGAATGAGGATAGAAAAGGTAGCAGTGAAAGAGTAGATATAGTAGGTATTGACATATATACAGAGGGGATTGGCAGATATTTGGAAGAAAAATATATTGGAAAATTTGGAATCAGAGGACTTAAAGTTTCCATCAGTAGAAGATTTTTTGGTAGAACTAAAAAAAGAATTTGGAGGAGGAGATAATAAATCAGCTGAAGTAGCTGAACTCAAAAAATTGGAACAAGAATCAAGAATGATGAAGTTTATATAGAAGTTTAGAAAAGTAGCAGAGAAAGTGAGTATAAAGAACAGGTATTAGTTGAAGAATTTAAAAGAGAAATGAATAGGGTGATTAGAAGAAATTTGATAGAAACAAAATGATCTCTAAAGAGCATTAAACAGTAGTATGATTATACTACTAATTTAGATACTGGAGGGAGAGCAGAAAAGAAGATCAGAAAAGAAAAAGAAAGGCTAAGAAGAAAAAGAAATATACAAATGGAAATGGTAAACAACCAAGAAAAGTTTAAGCCATGATTGCCTTTACTCTATTAGACTTGAAAATAGTAGATTTTATTTTATTCTTATTTCTTAATTTGGACTTAGGGTTAGGGGTTAGTGTGACATCACACATGATTGTCACATACTGTCACATAATCACCTATTATACAGAAGAACATAGAAAGTTCTGGAACAATAATATCATATAATATGTTGACTTTATAGATAGTACATGCTCTAGGATTAGTGTAGCATAGACCATTAGCCCAGTGTATATAAGATAGATACTTTGTATTTGGAACTCTATCAAGTTTTCTTATGTCACTCTTAATATAAGATTTCTCTTTTAACCTTACTTAAGTTATAATATACTTCAGGTCTAGCCAAGAAGGCAAGCAAAACAACAAGTATCAATAGTGTCTACTCTAATTGAGAAGATAGAGAGAACAAGTATAGTAGTGGTTAGGAATATCCTATAAGAATAAGAAGGAAGGAAAGAAGAAATGAAAAGATATTAGTATATAATGGATGTGGACAGAGGAAGAAACTATTACAATTGTAGAGATTTTGGTCATATGGCAAGATATTGTAGAAGTTAGAGAATTATAGAGCAGAGAAGAAGAATTGAATATGAGGACAATCATATTACTAGAAACAGAAGGAAAGTCTAGCAGTCCTTGACTAGGCTCTTATAATAAATTCAATGTACTAGCTAATGTTATATCTTGATCTGATTTGATTTATTCCAAACCACAGATAATATACTCTTTCTCATTTATACTCTTTGATCTTTTCTAGTATGGGTTATATTCTTCATTCTATCTTAGACATTCTCACTAGATACTTAACAACTCTATAAATCTCCATTCTAGATATCCAAGAATTATTAGAACCAAAGTAACTTGCTTAGTAGTCTTCATTCCTAGATAACTATTTCAAATACTATACTTAGTATATAAGCTAGTAGTTATACTATAAATGTTATAATACAAAACTCAAAGTGTTAAGCTAAGAAAGAAATCTTGTATTAGAATTAACACAAGAGAACTCAATGGTGTTCTAAGTACAAAAGTATCTATCTTATATATACTAGGCTACTAGTCTATGCTATACTAATCCTAGTCTACTCTAAAGGCCATGTGTATTACATGCCATTAACATATGGAATGATATCATTGTTCTAGAACCTTCTACATTCTTCTGTGTGACACATGATCATGTGACTATGACTTGTAACAGATATGTGTAATATTATACTAACCTCTAACTCTAAGTTTAAATAAATTAAAAATTAAAAAAATAAGAAAAATAAATGATAATAAATAGAATTCATCATCATCTTGGACTCTGACAATAAAAGTCTTATTCTGAAAATTGACTAAGACTATTACTACCTTTTTATGTTAGCAATGTTATGCTAGAAAATGCTTTTTTGTAAAAGAACATACTTATAAGCATTTAAAACCTCATTAGTGAGAAGATTTTATGCTCCTAGATAATGCCTCAGGCTCTCTTGAGTAGATACTAGCTTGAAGGATAGTGTAGCAGCTATTAAACAAACCAGACTTTAGGCTTAAAGTCTATTAGAACAGACTTAGCAAAGTATTGTGAAATACCTAGCTATCTGCTGCTCCAGCTTGTATATGTATAGAGGCCACTTGGTGATAACAGAAATATGCTATAATATTATTCTCTAGAGAACTATAGAGAAAGCAATGTTACCCACTTGTAAAAGGAATAGGAATACTAGAACTATACTAGAAAACAATGTCATCTACTTGTAAAAGACTAGCTACAAGGAACAGTCATTCAAGAGCAGAATTTATATAGCCACAAACATTTAGATGGTAGGATAAGGCAGGATAACAACTGATTGGAAGATAGAGAAGCCAGAAATGCACTTATAAGTAGAAGTAATTAGTAGAAATGCTGGAAAAGAAAAGAATTGGGATTCATGAGCAGAAAAAGAACATTAGGCCAATTTCAGGTTGTAAATGGAAAGAGGACCATGTGCTCTCAAGACATCAAAATTTTTCCTTATGGTTTTGGTCTCTATTCTCCATTTTAATTCATTGTATTTTTAGACTAGTATATAAGTTATGAGTGAAGGGGAGTAAAAGGGAGAACCCTCATCTAAATTCTCCACTTTTGAGCAGTTTAATTGCTATTTTATTGAGTGAACATTGTTAGTATCTCTTATTACTTTTGGGCAAGTTTTAGAATTCTAGCAGCCTGGGAAAGGCTGGTAAGATGAGTATTAGTTGGTATCTTTAGTTATAAGGTTTAACTTGAGAAATGCCTTTAAAGTGCATTACCTAAAATAGATAGTGTCATTGGAGACTCTTGATTGCAATTTATTTACTAGATTTTCTAAGAGAGCTTGTTATACAGTATAAGATTCACTGTTTAGCAAGGAAAAGTATTTGTAAGTGGATGTTACTCATGTTTTTTTAATATTCTTCCTAACTATATTCTTTTATATTCATTGTTATAACTCAAGACTCAGTGATAAGTCAAAAAAAACCTTGTATAGGGCTTACACAAGAGAACTTGATAGAGTTTCAAGTACAAAGTGTCTACCTTATATATACTAGGTGTTATGATCTTAAGACCTTAGAGTTGATCAAGGGAAGGAACCTTGTATTGGTTTAACACAAGAGAACTCAATAGAGAACTCTGTACAGGATTGTCTACCTTATATAATAAAAGGCCCTGGTCCATGCTAAAGATAAATACTCCTGCCCTAATGTCCATGCCTTAACCATGAGGTAGACATGCCATTAACATGTACCTCGAGCTCATCTTTCTTACTCTTTTTTTCCTCTGGTCCAGGCCTATGGCATCACATTCTGTAATGTGTTATGTGACCATAGTCATAGGCCTCCTCCTTGTCAATATGAGGAAAAGAAAAGAACAGGAAAAGAAAAGAAAAGAGAAAAATAAAAATAAAAAGAGAAATAAAGATATATTAGAAAAATGTTGGGTCCAAGCTTTGCAGCTCTGACACTAGGCTACTAGTCCATACTACACCAATCTTAGCCTACCCTAAAGGCTATGTGTTGTTATACCAGAAAATACTTTTTCACAAAAACAAATAATCTCCTAAGGTTTTTTACCATATAAGATCTTTTTGAAGGTATTAGCAAAAAGAACTTACACTCCTAGATGATGCTTTAGGTCCTCTTAAGTGACAATAGTTGAGGAACAGTGTGGTAGTTGTTAACCAAACTAGGTCTCAAGTAGAAGAGATTTCTGGGAACCTAGAATGCTACTTATGAATAACTAGTTATGAAGAGTGTATACTCACAGAAGCCCTTCACTAAGTAATGAATGTTCAGATAGTCAAATAAGACAGGAACACATTAGATTGGAACCTGGTAGAGTCCAGAATAAAGGAATGAGATGGAGTGGCCATAGAGATGAAAAAGGGGAGAATGGACTAGGTTTTAGTGAGTAGAGATCAATTATCAGATCAAGATCAGGTTGTAGATGAAGAAGTGGCCCTATACTCTCAAGACCTTGGAGAGCTATATTATGGGTTTTGTCTCCATTCTCTAGTTGTATTCTTTGTATTTTTAAAATAATACATAAGCCATAAGTAGAGGGGAGCAAAGGAGGAGAACCCCCATCTGAATACCCTCACTCAAGACCATTTTTAACTTCTATTTTATCAAGTGAGCATTATTAGTATCTGTTATCACTTTTGGATGAGTTTCAGAGAGTTCTAGCAGTCTGGGAAAGGCTGGTAAGGTGAGTATCAGTTAGCATCTTTAGTTATAAGGTTTGACTTGAGAGGTGTCTTTGGAGTATATTACCTGGAATAGATAGTGTTGTTGGAGACTCTTAAGGAGCTTTGCAATCTATTTACTAGATTTCCAAAGAACTTTTTACACATTGTAAGGGTCACTATTTGGAAATGTATTAGCCAGAGAAAGCATTTACAAGCAGATGCTACTTGTATATTCTTTTCAATATTTCTCCTAACTTTATCCTTTCACATTCATGAGAGCTCTTTTAAGGGTTTTATAAGTTTTAATCTTATTCTATATTATTGTTCCTATATCTTCTATCAATTCCTAATGCTGATATCATCCTCTTTGAATTCTTTAGTATACAGTTAAGGGCTAGTGTTGGAGGATGGTTATGTAAGGAGTAATAAGAAGAGGAGTAAAGCATATCACCATTGACACTAGAGATTGAACATCAACTTTAGTCAATTATCAGGCTAGCTATTACAAAGTGGTTACCAGCCTTAAATATATGAAATAAAAAAAGAAGTAACTAAAACAGATCTCCAAGCAAGTGTTTCATTAGTGAAACACTACATAGGAGTTCAGATTTGGAGAGGGGAAAACTCTGTGTAAAGTCTGAGTAAATTTGTAGAGTCTGAAGGAGATAATTAAACAACAGAAACAAATGAATATGACTATGGATTTTGACTCAAATAAAGCCAAATAACCATGAACTTTTGATGTAATTAAGTCCATTATAAAGTACCAAACCACCAACAGAGTTTTGGGCACAAATAAGGCCAAATAACCACAGGGATTATCACAAAATGAACTACTCACTTATTTGTGATATCTAAATCTTGGATGTACTCTCAGAGATTTATGAGTGATTCAGAAGTTCAATAATAATAACAATAATAATTAATATCAATACAGATAATAAAGGATAAAGATTGATGAAAATTGATGTTGTTAAGTCTGAGGTCTAACCCTCAAACACAGAGGTATATATACAAAAGAGTGATAGTCCGTGTACAAGCTGTTTCTATCACATGATCAAAACTCATACCTGATGGGAGCTGTTATCTGTCATAGCAGCTGTCAGGCTAATTTTAGAAGATAACTAATTATGTCACTATATTGATATGCTTGTATCTCTATTAATACTTATTGCTATGTAACATACCATATATCATTGGAAACAGTTTGATGAGCACTTTCCAATGCAAGTTTGATTGCATAAATTCTTCTGGTCATTCATGAGATATTAGCAAATAAAGATTTTACAGTTACTGATAACCTGATATCTTGGTTGTTTGTTGTTGCTTTTGTACATATCATACTATGCAAACAGCCTTTATTTGGGGCTTTACCTTTACAGTACAGCTTATTTTGTGAAAATCAGTCCACTAGTTGTGGAAATACAAGCTGAATGAAGTTTCTGATAGGAATTTGATGTTGTATTGAAGTCAAACATGTCTTGAACATGTTTCAGAGTTTGGAACATGATACATAGTTCTTGTGGCACTCTAGTATAACCACTTTCCTGCTTGACCCTTGTCATCATAATTCCTTTCTGTCTCATTTAGAGATTTTGAAAGGAAAGCTACAAGTCTCTATTTTCCATCTTCATATTCTATAGATAATACACCACTTGTCACATAGTCTGATGTATCAACTTCCATTCTCATTTTATTGTCTAAGTCTGGTACTCCTGACACCAGTTCTTTTGTAAACCTTTTCTTCAATTCTTTGAATGCTTTCTTCTGTCTTTCTGTCCAATCTCTCTTCTAATCTTTCTTCACCAAGTCATGTAGATGTCTAGCTATTGCTGTGAAATCTTTAATGAACTGTCAATAATAAATCACCAGTCCCAAAAACTTTTGTACATCTTTAACTCCTTTCAGAGTTGGCTAGTCCAATATCTCTTTCATCCTTTCTTCATCCATCTTGACTCCTTCTGGTTCAATCACCACTTCCAAGAACACTACTTTTATAACCTTCCACTTGTATTTTTCTGGTTTTACATATAAGTCATTTTCTGCTAACATCTTTACTACTTCTTTTACTACCTTGTCATATTCTTCCTCTTTTTCTGTTTTCACAATTATATAATCAATGAAACTTGCCACTTCCCTAGTGTTAATCAAGTCCTGTAAAATCTCATCTATCATTGTTTGAAACATCACAGTTGGTTCAAACAACCCTTCCAGAGTTATAAATGCCATCTTTTACTCAATCTCTCTCCTTTATTTATACATTATTATAACTCCATCACAAGTCCAACTTTGTAAATATTTTCTTGATACCTATGTTTTCTACAATATCTAAAATTAAGGGTAAAGGATAATTATTCTTAATAGTCTACTCATTTAAATATCAATAGTCCTGAACCATTCTTTTCTTACTGTTCTTTTCTACAAAAAACACTAGTGTTGTTTGAGGTGACTTCAAAGGTCTGATATACCTCTTCCTTAATTGTTCTTTAATGAACTTGTGTATCTCCCCTCTCTCTTCTCTCAACAACAGATAAAATTTCCTCTTCCTTGGCATAAACTCATCCTTCACCTTTATCATATAGTCCCACAACTTCCTCATTGGCATTCTCTCACTCACTTTCTTTTCAAAGATATGAATCCACTTGTGGAATTTCTGAGGTACTAATTTTATGTCCTCTTCTTCATATTTTGCTACTTTCTCCTTCTCATCCCAGATCTCCCATTTCTCTACCACCTTCTTTACTTCCATTGTTCTCTTCTTCTTTGGTTTTTTCTTCTTTTTCTTTTCTTCTTTCTCCTTCTGCTTCTTTTCTTCTCTTTTCATTCCTTCTTCCTCTTTTTTCTCTTCTTATTTTTGCTTCTGCCATCCTAACTTTCCCTGCTTTGGTTTCCACTGCTTTTCACACTTCTCTGGACACATTGTCATCTTTACCTCTCCTATTCTCCAGTCATTCTTAGGATTGTGGTGAGCAAGCTATAGCATTCTCAAAATTATACTCCACTTCTGACCATTAATCACATCAATCTCCATCCTCTTCCTATGCCCCCAATAATAATTATTTACTTCTACTATATGCTCAATAGGCCCCTCCTTCCTATTTAAATTATTCTGTCCATTTTTCTCATAATCAACACTTCTTTCTTATCCTACTATTCCCCAATTTCTATAATTTCTTGTAATCCTCCATAGCTATAACAATTTCCATCTCAATCTACTTCTATCATACATAGATTGCATCTTGGCACAAATCCTATTTGCTGTTGTTGTGGATTTGCAATGACTATATTCATCTTCTCTACTTCCTCCATTAGAGCAGGTTCTACCAGCACTCACTATTGTATCTCTTGCCTTCTAGGCCAAATCCAAGACTGAGGCAATTATTGCCCTCGTGTCCCACCAGTGTTTGCTGGTACATTCAACTTTTGAGCTAGAGCTTCTATTTCTCTCCTTCTCCTCAACCTCTTTTCTTTTCTCCTACTCTCCATCTAATATTTATTGCTTTTTCATACCACTGCTCAATGCTTCCTGGAGGCCTTTATATCTTTATGAGCTTCCTTCTAACCATCTCATTCATTCTTCTTTTAAACTCCTCTACTAAAGGCCTTTCCTCATACCCACTTTCTCTAGCTACTCTTTTAAACTCCTATATGAACTCCTCCATTGTTCTACTTTCTTGCTCTACATTTTTCAACTCCACTACCTTCATTGTCTTATCATCTCCTTTTCCAAACTCTTTCTTCAGGTCTGCTAAAAATTTTTCTACTGTTATATATTCTAATACTCTTATCTCCAAATCTTTCAACACATTTTCTTTTCAAATATCAGCTGACTCTCTCTGCACATATAATAGCACCCATTTAATCTGCTCTTTGATTGTTGCCTCTCTTATTCTTATTTTAATATATAATTTGCATGCTATCAAAAACTCTAAAATTTTGTCTGCTTTTCTGTTAGATATTTATAGCTTAGCCACTTCTATTTTTGACCCAGTGTTGTGTCAAGAAATTCCTGCTCCTGCTCCTGCTTCTGCTCATACTACTTTTAACAGGTTTTAGAGCTATGTTTATATTGTGGTGATTTGCTTCTGATACTGTTAGATTAGCTACTCATACTAATTGAAGTTGAGTTAACTCATATTGTGATAAGAAGGTAGTAATGATGATAATGGTGGGGGTGTAGGAGATGAGAATATATATAGGAGTAAGACAAAGTTAGTATGTCAGAATCAAAGATAATAGACTTCATTTATTTTTATCTTTATTTTATTTTATTTTTCAAACTTAGGATTAAGGGTTAATGTAATGTCACATGTGACTGTAACAAATTGTCACACATCTGTCATAAGTTACAGTCATACAAAAAAAATATAGAAGGTTTTAAAATAATATTATTCTATATGTTAATAATATATAATATATATGATCTTTAGGATAGGTTAGTATAGCATGGACTAGTAGTCTAGCCTATATAAGATAGACACTTTTGTACTTAAACTCCATTAAGTTCTCTTGTGTAAGCCTTATACAAAATTTTTCTTTTGACTTATCACTGAGACTTAAGTTATAATGTTAGAATCCAATACCCATATTTGAGACCATCTAATTCAGGGCTTTCTTTATCTCTTTCACTCTCTTACCATTTTTGACTAATGGTTAACATGACTATTAGTCACCTTTGAATTAAAAGTCAAACTCTAGGCATAAAGTAAAGCTAGCTGCTCAGTACAGACAGTTATGGATATTGGTGATCAGACCTAGGCCACCAACTAAATGTTACTTGTAACTTGTCTATATAAGAAAACAGTAAATGTTCTTCAGATACTATCTAGAATAGAATAACTTTCTTAAGTTTAAATGGTTTATATTTCTCTTAAGACAGTAGTAAGTAGTATAGGTAGTTAGTAAAAAGTGTGAGATGGAACTTGAAGAGGGCCTACTAACATTTACTGAGATTAAGTCAAGTTTAGATTACAATTCTGAGTGAGAGACCAGCACTGGCTCTACCTTACCTCTTTACACCTCATCACCTCCTACACAACCACTCTTATTATTATCATTACCATCTTACAATAATATGAGTCAACTCAGCCAAGAACAATATAAGCAGATTATTTAGTAGTATCAGAAGCAAATCACCACAATACAGACACAGCTCCAAAACCTGTCTAGAGCAGTAGGAGTAGGAGTAGCAGCAGAGGTTCTTTGACCCAACACTAGGTCAAATGTCGAAATAGCTAAGCTATAAATATTCCATAGAGAGGTAGAAAAGGTTTCAGGGTTTCTTACAGCATGCAGACTTTTTATTAGGATGATGATGAGGAATAATATAGTAGAAGAGCAGATACAGTGGATGTTATCATATGTGCAAGGAGGATTGGCAGATGTGTGGAAGAAAGACATCATAAAAGATTTGAAGAGTGAGAATTTAAGTTACATGATAGTAGGAAAGTTTTTAACAGATCTGGAGCAAGAGTTTGGAAGAAAGAATGATAAGACAATGAAATAAAGAAAGTAGAATAAGGAGAAGAAACAATGAAAAAGTTTGTTCAAGAGTTCAGAAGGCAGCTAGAGAGAGTAGGTATGAAAGGAGACTGTTGATTGAATAATTTAAAAGAGAAATAAATAGAATAATAAGGAGAAAGCTCATGGAGATGGAATAGCCCCCAGAAGCATTGAGCAATGATATGAGAGAGCAGTAAACTTGGATAGGCATTGGAAAGAGAGTAGACAAGAGAAAGAAAGGTTGAGGGAAAGATAGGAGATAGGAGCTTAGGCTCCAAGAACAAACATACTAGCAGATTCTGGTGAGACACAAAGACAATGATTGCCCTAGTCTCAAGTTTGGCCAAAGAGACAGGAGATTTCTCAACAATGGACACTGGTAAGGCCTGCTCTATTGGGGAGAGTAAAGAGTGCAAATATATTTATTGTACATCTGCAACAACAGCAGACAGAGTTCATGCTAAGCATGACTCATATGCAATAGAAGTGGACTGTGGAAGGAATTGCTATAGTTGTAGGGATTTTGGTTACATTACAAGAAATTACAGAAATTGGGAAATTATTGGGTAAGGAAGGATATTAGAATACAGGGACAGTTCAAACAATGGGAACAGTAGTTTAAATGGGAAAGAGAATTGAATAGTCCTTAATTAGATTCTAGTACAAATAGGTTGGCAATGCTCTCTAAAGTAGTAGATAATACATTCTGCTACAACCTAGACAATGAGAACATATTGAGAGAGATTACTGTGAAAATTGGCTTAGAAAGAATTGATACACAAGAAGTAACAGTGGAGATGTTATTAGATAGTGGGGCAATGGGATTAGTCATGAGTTTTGAGTCTGCTAGGAAGCAAGAGTTCAAGAAAAAAAAGATAAAAAGACCAATATATGTGAGAAATGTAGATGGTTTCTTTAACAAGAAGGGACTAATTGAGCATATAGTGGAAGTAAAATATTTATTATCAGGAACACAGAAAAATGACAGAGATCAATGTAATTGGTGGTCAGAAGTAGAGTGTTATTTTGGGAATGACATAGCTTGCTTACCACAATCTTGAGATTGACTGGAAAATAGGAGAGATGAGGATGACAAGATGTCCATAGGAGTATGGTAAATAGTGGATACTAAAGCAGGAAAAATCAAGGTGGCAAAAGTAAAAAGAAGAAGAGAAGAAGGAGAAAAAGGGAAAAAAGTAAGAAAAGAAGGAATAGAAGAAGGAAAAAAGAAAGAAAAAACCAAGAAAGAAGAAATCAATAGAAGTGAAGAAAGTAGCAGAAGAATGGGAAATTTGGGATGAGAATAAAATAGCAAAATCAGAGGAAGAAGCAAAAAAATTGGTACCAGAACAATTTCATAGATAGATATATATCTTTGGAAAGAAAGCAAGTAAAAGGATACCAACAAAAAATTATGGGACCATGTGATAGAGGTAAAGAAAGGATTTGTGCTGAGGAAGGGAAAGGTGTATCTATTGTCAAGAAAAGAGAGAAGAGATGCATGAGTTTATTGAAGAACTATTGAGGAAAGGGTATATCAGACTCTTAAAGTTATCTCAAATAGCACTAGTATTTTTTATAGGACTATTGGTATTTAAAATAAATATATAATTAAAAATAATTATCCTTTACCATCAATTTCAGATATTATAGAGAACATAGGTATAAAGAAGGTTTCGAACTCACAACTTTTCTGTAGTTACAATGTTCTATCTGGTCTCTTGGACAAATTTGGACTTAACATAGAACATTCTAAAACTGAATCGTTTCATTTCAATAGATCCCACAGAACGTTTAACCCTCCTTCTCTAGACCTCTCGCCTTTAGGAGGATCTGTTCTTTGCCCCAAAAACTCGTGGAAATATTTGGGCTTTATTTTCGACCGAAAACTCACCTTCCACCAACACATCGACTTTTATTCAAACAAAGCCATTTCCACAGTCAAGTGCACAAAGCTTCTGGGAAATTCAACTCGAGGAATCAATCCTTTACAGAAACAACTGCTATACAGATGTTGTGTCTTGTCCACTGCACTATATGGGTTCCAACTATGGTTCTATAACAAAGCACCCCTCTCGTACCCCATGAAAATCCTGGGGAAAATGTAGAGAAGAGCCGCCATTTGGATACTAGGAGCATTCAAAACATCACCTACAGAAGGGCTTGAGGCCATCACAGGTCTTATCCCCATAAAGTTCCACCTCCACAAACTCACGGGCAGATCTCAGCTCTGCTCAGCCTCTCTTCCAGAAAATCATCTCATCAAAAACCTCATGGATGATTCCCTCAATACACGTCTCAATCCCCATCCTCATCCAATCAACTCTCTCACTGTTTGCCAGAAAACCTCTGTAAAAGGTCACATTACAGACTCTAACAACAAACTATATGGAGTCTTCCCATCCTTTTCCCCTCTCAACCCAGAATAAATTCCAGGTTCTAAAATAATCGATATTTTTCCTGATAAATTTTCTTTTAATTTAGCAAGTAAAGGGGAAAATGCTTTAATACGCTCTCAACAGTTAGATGACATGACTATTCAAGCCTCCACGTCCCCCCACACAGCGACTGTTGTTTCCGACGCGAGCATCAAGAATGATATCGCCACTTTGATTTTGCACATCCACATATGTAACCAACCTCTAGTCAAAATGGCTCATCATGCGGCCTTCGTCACCAGCACTAAAGCGAAACTCTTTGCTATCAGATGCGGCATTAATCAGGCCTGCAACAAGGAAAACATCTCCAAAGTCATTGTCATCACCGACTCCATTCATGCAGCTAAAAAGATATTCAATACTAAGTCCCATCCATATCAAATCCACACATCAGTCATCCTTAACGAACTAAGACAGTTTTTCACGAGATGCCAAGACAACCACATCAAATTTTGGGAGTGCCCTAGTCAACTCAGGTGGAATCTCCACAAATTTGTTGACAAAGATTCGAAATCATTCAAGCCCATTCCCATATTCCCAAATAAATCCTCTTGGGACTATTGCAAGAAAGTCGACAGCGACAATATTATTAAACAGTGGAGAATGACATTTCAAGTGTCAGATGGGAAAGGAAGACATTTCCTCGACCTGGTTGATGACAACCTTGAAACCATTGAACTGTCTTACACCAAAGGGAGTCCATGGCTCTAATCCCTCAGCCATTCCAACTCATTATGTGCTCGAGCTACTAGAGCCATCATGAATCATGCTCCAATAGGCAAATATCATCTACGTTTCTTTCCCAAGGAAGACTTCAAATGTCCTTGTGGGTCTTACCCGATTGAGACAAGAAGACACATTCTACACGAATGCACAATACATATCAGGGACTGGAACCCAAGAAGAGATGCTCTTAGTCATTTTGTCATGTTTTTAAGTGCCAACCCCAAAGCTTTTGCCTTTACAGACAGTGCTTCCTCCATCAGCCCAGGTTGATCCTGGCACGACTTTTAATTCTTCCTAAATTTCTCTTATTTCTCCATTTCATTTTCTTTTCCTCTTAATCTCCTCGATTAGTTCTCTGTATCTCCTCTCTCTTTCTCTCTCCTCAGTTTCCATTTCTTCATGTAGTCTGCATCTATTGTAAGTAGTTACAAAGTAACTACTATGGTCTACCACCGTGCACTGTATAATAAATTGTTGATATAAAAAAAGAAAAAGGTATAAAGAAGATGTTTACTAAGTTAGATCTAAGATAGGGATATAATAATGTATGGATAAAAGATGATGACAAGTAGAAGGTAGTGTTCACAACTCCAGAAGGATCATTTGAACTCACAAATTCTTTAGCAACATTTCAAGCAATGATAAACAAGATTTTTCAAAATCAATACTGGGAAAGTAGTAAGTTTCATTGATGCTTTTATAGTGGAAACAGAGAAAGAAGAGAGGTATGGTGAAGTAGTGGAAAAGGTAGTAAAAATGTTGGCAGAAAATGATTTGTATGTGAAACTGGAGAAGTACAAGTGGAAGGTGAGGAAAGTGGGATTCTTGGGAGTAGTGATTGGACCAGAAGGGATTAAGATAGAAGCAGAAAAGATGAAGGGAGTATTAGAATAGCCAACTCTAAAAGAAGTTAAATATTATGACTTAAGTCTTTTTAGAGTGATGACAAAAGACAACTCTTGTATTGGAGTACACAAGAGAACTCAATAGAGTTCCTTCTACAAGTTAGTCTACCTTATATACCTTTCTATCCTAGTCGGTGCTAAGCTATTCCTAACCTACCCTGAAGGTCATGTAATAATCATAAGGCCAACATGCAGTTACCATGTTGGATGACATCATCCTGTTCTGGAAACTTCTGTACTCTTCTCTTCATCACCTGATCTGTGACCATGTCATGTGACTTGTGATGGTGTCATGCTTTTGTCTTCTTTGTTCTTTTTCTATATAAGATAAAAGAAAATAAAAGAAAAATAGAAGAAAAATGAAATAAAGTCCAAGTCCCTTGTTCTTAATTCTGACATTAAAGATATATAGATATTTTTGGAACTTGTTGCTAATTATTATTAGTGGTTCATTAAAGATTTTGTAGTAATAGCCAGACTATTATATGATATAGTGAAAAAGAATCAGAAATGAGAGTAGACAGAGACAGAAAGTGGTATTTAAGGAGAGGTTTACAAAAGAACTAGTGTTAGCAGTACTAGACTTAAACAAAAAAATGAGAATAGAAATTGATACATCAGACTGTGTGACAGGTGGTGTATTATCTATGAAATGAGAGAATAAGTGATGGAGACCAGTAGTGTTTCTCTCAAAATCTCTAAATAAGACAGAGAGAAATTATGAGATTCATGACAAAGAAATATTGGCAATAATAAGGGGGTTAGAAAACTGAAGGCATTTATTGGAAAATACCAAGCTCAGGTTTGAGGTCTGGACAGATCACAAGAACTTGGAATATTTTATAAAGGCACAGAAGTTGAACAGAAGACAAGATTAAGATCTGACTTCACTCTAAAACATGTACCAGGAACAAAAATAGGAAAGACAAATAGGCGTAATAGAAGACCAGACTGGAAAGTAGGCATAAAAAGGACAACAAAAACCAAATATTAATTAAAGAATAGTATATTTGTAGTTTAGCAGAAGTAGTAATAGAAGGACCTGAAGTAGATATAATAGAAAAAAATAGAAATAACTAGAGGAAAGAACAAAGAGGTAGTTAAAATAGTAGAGTGTTAGGAATACAGTATGAAGTACATATATAGTACTAGCTAGATGTCAAAGCTAAGCTTGACATTGTGCACTTTTAGTGTAACTAGTTTAGTGGCTGGTTTGTTCCTAACACAGAGAAGATGAAGAATGCAGATGTTAAAGTATTATAAGGAGACAAATAGAGGAAGATTTGGTATTAAAAGAGAGAAAGATCTATGTACCAAAAGATAAGGTGTTGAGAGTGGAAATAATCCAGCTGCATTATGATGTACCAGTAATAGGACATAGTGGAAGATGGAAGACAACAGAGTTAGTGGCCAGAAGTGACAATATATATATATAAATATGATTGTAATATGTGTCAGAGGATAAAGAACTGAATAGAGGTACCAGCAGGAAAGTTGATGATGAACAAGATTCCAAGAAAACTGTAGACATATCTAATGGTGGACTTTATCACTAAATTACCATTAGTAGCTGGGAAGAATGCAATCTTAGTAGTTTGTGATAGTTTGTCCAAAATGGCACACTTTATGGTAACAACAAAAGAAACATCAGCAGAAGAGTTAGTAAGGTTGTTCAGAAATAATGTGTGGAAGTTGCATGAGTTGCCAAAGAGTGTGATATTAGACAAAGGACCACAGTTTGCAGCAGAGTTGACCAAAGAGTTGAATAGAATGTTGGGTATTGAAACAAAGTTGTCTATATCATTCCATCCACAAACAGTTGGTCAGATAGAGAGAATGAACCAAGAATTAGAACAGTATTTACAGTTCTTTGTTAATCATAAACAAAAGGATTGACCTGAATAGTTAGCGACAGCAGAGTTTGCAGTAAACAACAAGACACATTCAGTGACAAAAGTGTCTCCATTTATGGCAAACTATAGCAGAGAGTCAAGAATGGAAGTGGATATAAAAAGAAAGAGCAAGGTAGAAAAGATAACAGAGTTTGCTAAAAGGATGAAGAAAGTACAGAAGGAAGCTGGAGCAGTATTAAGAAAAGTACAGGAAGAAAAAAAGTAGAAGAGTGAAAAAAAGGAAATAAAGTAATGTTGAGTACAAAAGATTTGATATTCAAGAAGTGGCTGGTAAAGAAATTAGTGGATCAATATGTTGGTCCATATATCATTGATGGTTTCTACCAATGCAGTCAAATTATGACTGCTAACTTCAATAAGAATTCATCTGGTTGTGAATATTAGTTGATTAGTGTAATATAGAGAATAAGTGAAAAAACAGAAGGCAAAAGAAGTGAAACAAGTGGAAGTAGATAGAGTCAAAGAGTTGAAAGTTGAAAGAATATTGAATAAAAGAAAAATAAGAAAAGTGATAAAATACTTGGTGTGATGGAAGGGATTTATAGCAGAACATGATTTGTGAGAAAAGAAGAAAGACTTGTAAAATACAAAGAAGTGGTTGCTGTTATGATTCAAATCCCTCAGAGTTGGAATAAGAATAGAACCTTAAATTGGGTTATTACAAGAGAACTCAATAGGGTTCCAAGTACAAACTATTCTACCTTATATACTACAGACCATAGTTTGTGTACACACTATCCTATCCTACCCTAAAGTACATATATCTACTATAAGATCAACATACTGTTGCTATGTTATATAATGTCTTTTGTTCTAGACCCTTCTATGTCTTTCTTCATATCACATGATTCTGTGACTATGGCTGTGACATGTGACATCATGCTAACCCCCTTGTCCCTAGTTCTAAGTTCCAAGATAGAAATAAAATAAAAATAAAAATAAAAATAAAAATAAGAAAAGAATTGAAAATAATTAGAGTCCACTGTCTTTAACTCTAACAGTGACAGAGTTCAAGGGAAGAATGAATGTGGAAGTGAGGTGACAAGAAAAGTTAGATATAGTAAAAGAAAAGAACTTTAGAAAAAGAGAGTTATCTAGGAAATACATAGTAAAGATGTTGTATAAATAGAATAATAGTAAGTTTGAGAATAAGTATTTAAAGAAGTTGGAGAGGAACTGGCAAAAGTGAAAGTTAGTTTCTTCAGAGGAGAAGCCTTGAAGGGAGAGTAATGTCAGAGTTAAAGACAATAGACTTATTTTATTTTTTATTTTATCTTTTATTTTTAAACTTAAGATTAGAAATTAGCATGATATCACACATAACTGTCACAAATTGTCACATGTCACTGTCATATGATTATATATCACAAAGAATATCATAAAAGGTTCTAAAACAATGATATTATCTCACATATCAATAGTATATAGTATGTATGGTCTTTAGGGTAGGCTAGGTTTAGTGTAGCATGGACTATTAGTCTAGTATATATAAGATAGACAAATTTGTACTAAGAACTCCATTGAGTTCTCTTATATAAATCCTATATAAGATTCTTTTTTTAACTTATCACTGAGGCTTAAGTCATAACAGAACTGTTCATGACAACCTTTTAGGCCTAGAGTCTGACCTTGTCTTCTTGATTTTGGGTGGTGTTGTCCTTGGTCAAGAATAAATAGAGAGTAAATATAAAAAAGCCTAGTATTAGGTAGTTTTAAGAAAGAGAATTGAGTTCTAATATTATAATTAAAAACTCAGAGTTAAGTCAATAAAAGAACCTTGTATAGAAATTATACAAGAGAGCTCAATGGAGTTCCAAGTATAAAAGTGCCTACCTTATATATACTAGACTACTAGTTTATGCTATACTAATCTTAGCCTATTCTAAAAGCCATATATATTATATACTATTAATATATGAGATGATATTATTGTTCCAGAATCTTCTACATTCTTCTGTGATACATAATCATGTGACTGTGACTTGTGACATCATACCAATTCCTAATCTTAAGTCTGAAAAATAAAATAAAAATAAAAATAAAGTTTACTATCTTCAACTCTAATATTTTCATGTTCTCAGATAGTACTTAGATAACCTATGTGGACTTCTGGGAGACCCTTATTGAATCTTGAATATAAACCATATCTAACAAGTTTTTCTTATTTTTCTATCTTTATTTAAGCTTAGCTAAAAAGAGTAATATAATATCACATATAACTACTATAAGTAGGTCACATACATCACTGTCACTATCATAACATCACATAATATGAAAAAGAATATAAAAATCTAAAAGAATAATGTTATACATTACATAATATAATAACTTTCATATACATGACTTATAACATTTAAGATAGGCTAAATATAAACATACACAACCCATGCTCTAGAGGTATATAAAATAAACTCATCTATATTATAAACTTTATCAAGTTCTCTAGTATCAATCTTAATACAAGATTTCTTTTCTATTCTAACTACTATGATGAAGTTTGCCTATAATAAATACAACAACAAAGATAACACTTTTCAAGACCTATAGACAAGATCTGAGGATAGTGTGTAAGCTGAGGAAAAAGAAGAAAAGTATGAAAGTAGAGAAATTTGTAAAGAAAATAAAGAAAACTTAGAAAAAGGCCTGTTACGATTGATACCTCATGTTTAACAGGTGGTTCACTTATAAACAACAGATGTTTGTTATGGGACACTTTGGACATTAACAATTTTTATTTTCTTTTCTTTTACTTTTCAATTTTACTTTTCTTTTTCTTTTTCTTTTTCTTTTTCTTGAAGAGCAATGAAGAGGTATGTGATAATGAAGTCACATGACAGGTCACATGATGTGACGGCACAAGCCTAGAACATGATGGAAGGGTCTGGAAGATGATGTCAGGGCACATGGAGTACACATGGTGGCCTTGAGTAGGATATGAAGCAGAAATGAGGATGAAGCATGGACATAAGAGCAGGGTTAACTATTGGTAGCACAGACCATGAGTTTTTGTATAAATAGGACACTAATTGAGAAGAGGCTTCTTGTCGAGTTCTTTTGTGAATTCCCCACTTGATATCCCACTTTAAGAGATTTACTGCCTTGTATGATCATTTGTCATTGTGATAAGTGGTTACCACAACAATGTTGGGATTTCTTCTATATGACTCAATGATCAGCTGTGCTGTATATTAGCAATATGCATGATTAGTCAGCACCTCATATAATAGTCAAGGCTTCATCATGTTTTCCTTATCATTTCCTCATTTTCTACATATGTATTATATATGGTCTTTAGATATATATAGCTGTAGATACTATCTTGTATCCTTATGCTTTACCAATGGACTTCATCTCTCATTCTTACTCAAGTCTTTGCCTAAGTTGTAACCTGAGCCAAGCTTAAGGTTGTAACAAGGCCAATATTGTACTAAGAAAAGTATAAGAAGAAATGAAACAGTATGTGAACAGGAAGAAAGTAGAGCCTATGAAGTATAAAGTAAAAAAATCAAGTATGGTTGAGTACTAAGAATTTGAGATTTCAGATAGAACAACTATTAGATATAGAACATATCTAAAAGAAGAAACCATTTACAGAAAAAATGTGAAAGATGTTGGAAGAGCATGTGAATATTCTCCAATATAATTATTTGAGAAGTCAAACTTTCAAGCATGAGTACTCAGTATAATGCACTACACTAGGTAATTTTCAAGCTAAGGAATTACAGAGTAATTATGCATCTTAAATACTAGTACTAAGTCTATTTGAGAATTGGAGAAGACAGATAACTACTCTGGATACTCTCAAGTTCTTGGAAATCAGATCTGGAGTTTCATGGACATCATAAGGAGCTGTATGGTTAGTAATAGAGTGATCTGACATGGAATAGAGCCAGGTTGATTCATACTGGAAGTAGTGTGTTGACTAGAAGTGTTACAATCACAAGACCTTAGAGTTGGTCAAGTAAAAGAACCTTGTATTAGAATTAACACAAGAGAACTCAATAGAGAACTCTGTACAAGATTGTCTATCTTATATACCTAAGACTACTGGCCCATGCTCTACTACTTTAGCCTATCCTAAATGACCATATATCTGCCTTAAGGTCAACATATATATAATATGTTGTATAATATCATCCTTCTAGAACCTTCTACTCTTTTCTATGTGATTATGTGACTAATGTGTAACACTGGGTCTTATCATATGACCATTTGTGACAGTGACATATTGCATCATGCCAAACCCTAACCCTAGATCCCAGAATAGAAAATAAATAGAAAATAGAAATGAAAATAAAATTAAGTTTACTGTTTGCAACTCTGACAAGAAGGAGAATATCCACTTCTACAGATGTTTTGGGTGGAGCAGAGCTTAGGTAATTGTTATCTGTGATATAGTTGGATATGTTGAATGTACTTAGATAGTATGTGATAACAGCAGAGAATAGAGAAGTTAATAGAGAGGTTTACTGGGCCTTACAGGATTAAGGTAATAGTATCAAAAAAATGCAATGGAGTTGGATTTACTGGTCATAGTGAAAATTTATCCAGTAGTAAATGTAAGTTATTATAAACTTAAGTCTTAAGAGTTAGATAAAAGAATAAACCTTGTATTGGGTGAATACAAGAGAACTTAATAAAGTTTCTAGTACAAAGTTGTCTACCTTATATACTATAAACTGGAGCCTGTGCACACATTACATAACCTACACTAAAGTTCTTGTGCTATTCTATAAGGCCAAAACATGCTATAGCTATGTTATATGATATCATTTGTTCCAGAATTTTCTACAACTTTCTTCTAGTCACATGATATTGTGACATACCTGTGACATGTGTGACTTTTATGTGTGACATCACATCACAATCTCTTAGCCAAGTCTTGATAAGGAAAATGGAAACAAAAAACAAATAAAAGATATGGGCTTCTGTTCGCCTCTAAACCCACTAGGACATCCTGACGGAGATATCACCCTCCCAAACAAACATCATTTTGTATTCGCAAGAAAGATTGGATACCCGAGAGGCAATAAATAGCATATAATGGCAATGGCTCAATATCGCGCTGACAGTTATAGAAGAACTGTACATCTTCGAAAACTGCAGCTGTAGCATCAACTGTAACATACTGATCAGATGAGAAAAGACGACATGAACATAATTATGTCCTAATCCTAGTAAATGATGTATACGAACTTTTTCATTCAACACTTAATAACCAATATTGATCTTGCCTCACGCATGAGCGCTCCCAGGGTCAGTCAGACTGACCCCCGCAAATCTTCCAGTCAAACCTTGAACACCAGGGCCACCTGAATTATCTTTTTTAGGTAGGACCCAT
>Ga0157364_1001162_pt1 | contig 21554 bp, 16 predicted proteins | sample AttsexASBM2_FD_111476 | JGI IMG/M metagenome (GOLD analysis project Ga0157364, IMG submission 111476) | Fungus gardens microbial communities from leaf cutter ant in Ribeirão Preto, State of São Paulo, Brazil - Atta sexdens ASBM2 | ecosystem: Host-associated > Fungi > Mycelium > Unclassified ...
AAATCGACTAATGTTTCTATGGGATTATGTTGACAGATGCCCAAGTTTATTGTATGACGTCTATGATCTATTTATTTCGACCACCACTTACCGCTAAAGCCATCTATAGGAAAACGGCGGAAACAAAGTTGTACACCTAATAATAAATGATTGTTGTTATTAAACAATGATTTGGTATTATAGCAGTGAACATAGATCGTGCAAGAGCGTTCGAAGAAATGTATTTATTTTTTAGATTGACCAACAATGTTGGTCTCTCTCTATATCTTTAAGAAGAATTCTTAACGTTTTTAATATAAAATTTACACGAGTATAGAATTATTCAAGATATCTTAGATTTCGGCAGTGAATGTTTGCACGGAAACATTGAAACATATTATTCGTTTTAGCATTTTATACTTACTCATACATTTAGAATTACATTTTTTTTATTATGATTTGAAGATGCATCATATCTGTAATATGTTTAATGTGAAATTTATTAAAGTTAAAATATATAGATAGACGTAACAAATTCTTCGGATTAAGTGAAAGAAACTCAGATCGCATTGAGAGATAGCATGATATAACCGTGCATTCAATAATAAAAAATTTAATCATAGCTTACATAGCTTACATAATTTATGAAGAATTAATTTAAAGAATCTTTAATGTATCAAGTTTAAAAAATAAAATATAAGATTTCTTTTTAAATATGTTTTGATTTCTTTTTCCGAAATTCATTTTTGAAAAGAGAATAGGAGACAAAATTTATTATTGTTGGCGCCGATCCCTTAGATAAAAGAGATTCAATATCGTTAGAGTGCATTCTTTGGTATAATGTGTTATAATTTGGTTTCCTTCGGCCAAGTCGCAACTATTCTTCAAAATATAATGTATATAAAAAAAAATCTTCATTTTAAGATGTTTAAAAAAAAATGTGGAAGGGAACACTATTTAAAAGAAGAGTTCCCGGCAACGTTACCGAATCAATCATTTAGAGAACTTCAACAGAATTCAAACAGCTATTGCTAATTATAAGTTCTCCGAGAAAATAAAATATCTCAAGCCATGAATTATTAAGTTCCAATTCAACAGGATGAGGCGTACAAGAGACAGTAAGTTCATTTAATTTTATAAAATATTTTAACGTATTGTACGATTGTATTTTTGTAAGAGCTATTTATGCATGTTCTCTTTTTTTTCAAAGCGCATATTCTCAAACATGATTTAATACACCTTCGAATCTCACTACATACCTCTTGATGAAGAAATATTGACATCAACAGCGTACAAATTTCTGAACATTGGGATCGTTGTAGGATCTATATTTTATGTACTAATTGCGATTCGTAATAATTGAGACAACTGCATGTTCATACCTCATGCTACGTGGAAAACATTCATCGAGAGGCGTACAGATATCGAATCGGTTAATGCAATCAATACAATCCTATTATTATTACCGATTCAAGATCTAATTGTGGAACTTGTTAAAATATATGGTAAGAATAACGTGAAAGAATAACATTAAATGGCACATGTTTGTATTTGAAATCAACAACTGGGCTTTTCTTATTTGAACTTAATCTGTTGAACATATATTCTATGAACTGAGTCAATATATATGCACAGTGTCAATAAGAAATTCGAATATTTTGTGTCATTTTTAAGACAAAATTGTATTACTAATAAAAGCGATGCTGCAAACACTTTGTAATTTATGATAAAAATTCTATTATAGAATGTAAACTAATAGTCTATGATTTAGATTATATTGTACATACTACATTACATAAATGTACGTTAAATATATATCCTTTTCTTCTAAAATTATTTTATTCTTAGTATCTTTGCCATTTCTTCTTCATATCGTAGTATTGAATTAGTAATCAATAAGAAAGCGTGCTTAGTATTTGTATTACATTAATAAAAAAAGAATATTATTATAATTCGCGTTACTAAGTTATATTATTAAAATTCATAAAAATATTATCATAATTAGTTTCTAAGTCATATCATTAAAAATCGTAAATATGTATATATATTTATTTAAATCGTGCAAAAGAAGAAAAGAAAAGAGAGCAAATAATAAGTATGACTACAATGGATGGAAGAGAGATAACTGCATCCTACAATGGATAGGAAAGAGAAAACAATAGTTTAAAGAGAGAAAGCAAAGAGTGAAAGAGAGAAGGAGCAAACCCTCTTCCTCTCACACGGACTCCGATGACGCGCTTCTCCCTTTCTCAAACTCAGCGCATTTGTGACACTTCGTGATGTTTATAGGATATGGAAAAAGAGCGCAATGGATTTAGCAAAGAGAGAACAGAGTATGCTGATACAGAATATAATTTTATGTGAAAAAATCTCTGGTACAAAACATGCGGTAAAAAGACAAAACCAAGAAGCAGCAGCGCAACGCAACTAAAAAAAGAATTTCGACTGTCGATATATATGTTTTAATATCGAATTTATTATTTCTAACGCTCCCACTTAAATTCAACTCCTATAAATATTATCAATCTTTAAATTTGAGACCTAACTTATTGCACAATAGTAATGCTTATTTTTCGCGACGGCTTAATTAGAAAATCAGCGACATATTAAGTGTGGGAAAAAGTTCATGGCGTTTTTCCCATTAGATGGCATTAAAAAAACGCCACGAACTTTTTTCCCACCTAATATGTTTAGTTTTAATGTAATTCAAAACTATATTGTCCTTAAATACTTGTTCACAAACAAAATGATGTCGAATGTCTATTTACTTCTGGCGCGATAACAGTCATTAATTGATAAATCAATTGCGCTCTTGTTATCGCTATATATCCTTGCTTCGCTACATGTATTAGGATTCAACTTTTCATGAAGACTTCTAAGCCATAATGCCTCCTGCACTGCTACGCTCAACGACTATACTCGGCTTCACTCGTTGAAAGAGCCACGTGGGTTGTCTTTTAATATTCTATGATACCAGATTACCAAATGCCTGGAAGATAGTAACTGATCTTCGATCATCCGAATCATTTCCCCAATCAGAATCCATTAATTTCATAGTTCTTTGATCTTTGAAAAATTAGCTTTTGGTTCCCTGCAAACAACGGAAGATTTTCTTTTGTTCTAGTGAAAGTTCCTCTGTCCCGGATTATTGTTGTATCGACTACAAGCATTAAACGCATAATTTATGTCCGGACATGAAATTTGAGCTGCATGTAAAAGATTCTTCTTATGGCTTCTTGGTAGAGAATTCGATCCATATCTGTCTTTTCTTTCATAGATTCAATCTTTGACAATTTCACGTTGAGATCTAGAGTGTATTACTTGAATTGCAATCAAACATATTGAATTTCTTTAAAATCTTATTGATATATTCTTTTTGATCCACTATAATCTTTTATCTTACCTTTGCTCAATACGCATGCATTTATCGCGCTTCTCCCAGATTCTTCATCTTGTATCTGGTCATTAATTCTTTCTTAATTTGATTTCTTCTCTAAACATTGTTCCAAAAAATAAGAATATCGTCGACGTAGATTGCCACTACGATAATATTTGTAGCAGATATATCGTAGTAAATACACGGATCTGCTTTTTAATCCAATGTTCTTGAGGCTTTCATTTAACTTCTCGTTCGAAATGCGACTGGCTTGTTTTAATCCGTACAAGGATTTTCTTAGATGACAAACTCGTTGATCCTGCTGGAATCTTTCTGGTTGCAACATATAAATCTCGTGCTTCAATTCTCCTTGGCTGCTGTGAAAACATTCATCTGATCTATACGAAAATTCAAGTTAACTGCCGTTGCCAGAAGATATCTGATCGAATCATAACGAACGATTGGAGAGTATGTCTTGTCAAAATCCTTTTTTGAGCACATCCTTTAACTACGAGACATGCTTTGTAGATTTCACTTGTACTGTCTCTCTTTTTCTTAAAAATCCATTTACAGTTAAATAGTTTTCTGTCTGAGGGAAAATTTGTCAAATCCTATGTTCGATTCTCCAGTAGAGCATAGTATTCACGTTGCATTGTTTCCTTCCAGAATTTCGTATTTGCTCTGCTGAAAGCCTCTTTCACTGTTTCAGGATTATCCAATGTTTCGAGATCATCCAATTTTATAAGTTAAACAAAAGCTTTATGATGATTAAGTTTTGGTATTCTTGACCGACGAGGTGCTGGTACAGGTATGTTAGCTTCATCTTCTGTGGATCGTCATTATCACTGCTGTTTTCGGAATAAAGATATTCTTGCGCACTATTAAAATCTTCTGTATATTCATCATTTGTAACCTCTTCTTCCTCAGAATTATTTCTTTGGTTGTTTTTCGAAACTCCCACTAAACCAAGATCGATCAGGAATTGATTGAAGTTTTTTTGTTCTTTCATCTTTTGTGAGTTTATGCTTTGGTCTTACATAAATATGACATCTCGACTGATTATTATGTCTCTAGTTGTCTTATTAAATAGTCTATATCATTTGGTGACGTCGCAATATCCAACCATGACACATTCTATTGATTTAGGATCCAGTTTCTGACGTTTTTGCTTCGGAACATGTACCATTGCTTTTGAATCAAAAATTCGCAAACATTCTAAATTCGGTTTGCATTCGGTCCAAATTTCTTCTGGCGTCTGATTCTTTAAACCTCGAGATGGCGAGCGATTGATATATGCAGCTGTATTAATTGCCTCGAACTGACTAGAGCCCAATCTAATTTATCAAACATGCAACATGCCTTTTCAACCAAGATATGATTCATTTTCTCTGCCATTTTGTTCTGGCGTATAAGGTGATTTCTGATGGATTATACCTACTTCATTTAAAATTTCAGTTTCAAAAGCTCCATTTACATAGTGCCGTTGTCAATCCTGAGTGCTTTGATTTTTTTTTATGTTGATTTTCAACGAGATTCTTAAATGATTTGAAATGATTTAAAATTTCATTCTTTACTTTTAAGTATATAGATGTTAACTTTCCGCGAAAAATCATCAATAAAAGTTAGGAAGTATTTAGCACCTCCGACGGACTTTACTTGTAATGGCCCACATAAATCTGAATTCTAGAATTTCTTTAGTTCTATTTCTAATATGTTTAAAGGATAGTTTCGTCTGCTTATCCTTGATGCAGATTTCAGCGTCTAAAGTTTACTTTACTTTATTCCAGAAATCATGCCTTTAATCAGCCTTTGAAGACTTCCTTCACCGACCGAGTCTGCGATGCCATAAATTGTTGTCATTCTCTGATTTGATTAACGCAGCATGCTTGCTTCCAGGACAATTCAGTTTGTATTTATTTCCAATGACGGCTGCAGTAGCGATCACTTGATTATGACTATTGAATTTTTACATCCGTCTAAATCAAAGATCACCTTGTTTCCTCGTTTTGTCATTTCGCTCACTGACAAAAGAATCGTGACTAAATCTGGAAGGTATAAAATATCCTTAACTCTGACAACTGACTCGTTTATTGAGATTAATTTAAATGCACATCGCCTTGACTTTCAACTGGAATTCAACTGGAACTGTTTCATCTGCTATTATGACATCTTCATCTTTTGATTTATTGACATTCACCAATCCACATTTAGTGCTCCGGAATCAATATTCATTTGTGTCTGTCTCACCAAGTAACAACGTATTGCACAATAGAATGGATTTGGATGAATCATTTTCTTCCTTTGCAGACTTCTTTTTGTCAATATTTTGTTTATTAGTTTTCTTACTGCGATAATAGCAAAATATCTATGTTTGTTACACTCAAAGCATCTGAGACCCTTTTGCTGTTATGATGTATACTTGGCGAAGATTTACTACATGTAAATGCTGACTTCGTTTTGTATATTCTTTACATCCTGCAACAATTTAGTTTTAACTGAATCCGCGGTAATCGGCATACTGAATTCTCGAGTCCTAGCATCATGGGCTTGTAGCTTTCCGGAAATTCTGCTAACATCAATACGCTAATCCATTCATCATTGATTATACTAATTCCTTTGAATTTGTGCATGGTGCCAATTATACAATTAACATAATCTTCAACTGATTGACTGTCCTCTAGTTTTGTACTGATGAGGTTACGAAGCCCTACTTCGACTAGGACTCTTCTATTGAGTCCTGAATCTTGAAACGCCTTTTCCAAATTTCTCCATGTATCTTGTCCAATTGTAATAGATAGAATGTGCACATAATTGATTGGATCTACTAACAGAGCGATCTTGCTTGAGTGTTTTTTATGCAATCATTATTATCTCCTGTGATATATGTCCAGAGACCCTCAAATTTAAGATAACATTGAAATGCGAATTTCCAAGAATCGTAATTTTCACATCCCTTTAATTTATCTATGGACGCCAATGCGCTCAAAGTCATTGTATTCTTCGTTCCTTTTCTCTAATATATCTTTAGCAAATTTAAAACTTAAATGACAAACCTCTTTGTCGCGATTCTCGGCAAAACACAGAATTACGCTCTTCAGAACGCCACTGGGCCATAACCTGATGTTTATAAAATAAGGGAAAAGAGCACAGTGGGTTTAGTAAAGAGAGAACAAAGTATGCTGATACAGAATAATAATTTTACCTGAAAAAACCTCTGGTACAAAATATGCGGTAGAAAGACAAAATAAAGAAGCAATAACGCATCCAAAAAAAGAGTTTTGACTGTCGATAATTGATATGTATGTTTTAAGGTCGAATTTATTATTTCCAACACTTCGCCCTCTCCATCCACGCGATCTAGAATCATCTGCTGATTGCTGTATCCGTGGGTTAGAATCCCTATAGTTATCCTGACATCGGCTCGTCAAGGAATTGCACGCTCCGGCAAAAAGAAATTTTCCGCGAAGGCGCGTCATAGTCCGGGAATATGATGATCTGTGGCTGACATCATCAAGATACATCCATATTCACGTTTCAAGAGGTCATCTACTCACCGTCATCTATGTATTGAGCAAGTATGCGTGGGCCATACTCAAAAGTAGGTGCAAGAGACGACAAAAGCTATCGCTGAAATAATTCAAAAGAGCAAGAGATGTCCAAAAAAACTACAGACTGATATCGAAAAAGAATTTTACAACGTTGACATGCAACGGCTTTTGAAAAAACATAACATCAATCAATATTCAATGTTCTCTGAAGGCATCGGTCGTCAAGTGATTCAATCGCATTAAAAAACAATATAGGAAGATGTTTACACTTAATGGAAATTATAAGTGGAGCAATGCGTTATCACAGCTTGTATCAGATTATAACACGCGCAAACATCGATCGATATGCGATCCGTCGAGATTACCACCGCGATCGCTGAAAAACTCTTGGCTATAGTATAGCATCGTAAAGTCCTGACGAAATTCAAAATAGGTGATTCGGTATGTGTGAGCAAATATAAAACCGTTTTTGAGAAGAATTATACATCAAATTGGATTACTAAGATGTTTAAAATCGTTAAAGTATAGCATACTGATCCCGTAATCCTATCTACTGAATGATTATCGCAGAAAATCTATCTCTGGAGCATTCTATGAACATGAGTTACATTGCACGGTTTATCCGAACGTGTATTTTGTGGAAAAAGTATTGCGCAGGAAAGGAGATGAGGTTTATGTAAAATGATTGGGATTCGATGTATCGCACAATTCTTGGATACACAAGGATAATATAGTTTAATTCATATAAATTGTTTTCATAAAAATGTATTAATTTTAAATATAAAAATATATATATAAAGTATATGAAATACATAAGATGTATAAAATATTTATTATTTATATCCATCTTTTCAATTTAATATATAAAAAAAATCTTTATTTTTTTACTATAAATGTAATACTATATAAATATAATACTATATACAATAATTATTTAAGGTTATATTATCGATAATATTAAGGGAAAAAGTTCGTAGCGTTTTTTTAATGCCATTTAACGGGAAAAACGCCACGAACTTTTTCCCATACCTAATATAATACATTTCAATAATACAATTACATATTACATTTCAATATTACACGATTTTTTTTACAAAGATATTCGAGAATGTCTCCATTCTCGAATATCTTATGTAATGTTTTAGTTGAATTCGATATGACATATTATTTGTTGTCGTACGGACTCAGAGTGATTTTCATCTCAGATATCGTATATACTTCATGTAATTTTGATCTTATGCATAACTGTTGACGCGTCATTTCAATTTCATCGTTTAAACATCGAGTAATCATCGAACGTCATCGAACATCAAATATAGTTCGCGCTATGATATTACTTTTGATTTTCGCCTTTTTAGTCCTTTTTACCATCTACTCTCAACGCATATATTTTCTGAGTCCGACGAATTCAGTCAATACGCGTTATTTTCATCCTTCATTAAGCCTGACATTTTTTTGTTCGCAAATGGTATACCATATACATTATCAGTAGAACAATCACTTGTGTCGAATCTAGTGACATCACACTTCGTTTGTTCATAAACGTCATCACACTCGATGCGATATATAAGATTATATTCGTGGTGAAATTCATACAAACAGACCTTCGGTATATCGAGTATACACATTCCTACGTAGAAGGATTTTGTTAAACTTCACCTCAAGTTTACGAATTTCAATTGCTATTAGATTTTCAGAAAATATATTTCTGCTGTGAAAATTCGACCTCATGATCATTGCTTCTGCGCCGTATCGTCCATCCTATTGTGTTAATAATTTTACATCAATGTGATTGCGCATGTTCTCCATGATTTTGTCGAATATGCATTATTCATTAACTTAAATAAATTTTTCTCAGTCATTCTTCGCAAGCAGTCAGTGAGCAGTTCGAAATTTATGTGTGTGTTTTAGCATAACATCCCATATAAAATCTGATAAAGTATAATAATATACAGAGTCGAGATCGTAATTTTCAATACATTTATCGCGAAAATTTTCAAATATGTCGGCTTACAACAACATGTCCATTTTTAAATATAGATCGCTGTATTCACCCCAAGATTTGAACAGAGAACTGTTGCCATACATTCACGGTGTGCACGTAATCCCTTTCGGATATAGTGTCACCAGTCAAGGAACTGTAGAATGATTCGTTCGGTGATAAACGTATCCTACAGCTTGTCAACGCAATCAATGTATTCGTATGAAAAAATCCTTTTTTTTCAGTAATTCAAAGTCTTCTTCGGACAAATTTTGAAATTCGCGTTGTAAAATTCGAAATTCATTTTTATTAAGAAAGGATGCTAATTTGTCGACTTAAAAATTTATAAGAATCGATGAATAATTTTATGTTATTATTTCGCGAATTTGATCTTTCTTTAACATTTTTTGCAAATGATATATATTTTTCTTTTGTTATTGGTAATAATTCTATACTGTCTTCTATGCTATTTCTTTGATAATAAAAAATGTGAATCATAAATTGTGAAAAACTATGGGAATAAAATATAAGTTCTTATAATTTAAATTGCAATTTGAATGTCCCTATAACAACCGGTTAAATAGCAATGATCGCTTACTCGATTATCATCTAGCGCGAAAATCTTTTCACACACGTGACAATGCGTCGCTCAATGTCTCCCACTGCTCACTTGAAAGTTTCCATGAGGATATTAGCTGCTAAAATTTTTTTTACGCGATGTGCTAAACTTCTCAGTTTTTTTGACGAACCATGAAATGCAATCGTAACAAAATCGATATTTTGATAGCGAATCATCGTAAGAACAGCGCACAATAACCTATGCTAAATACTTGATGACGATTAATATATGCGCACAGATGCTTCCTGATCGCTATCAAATTTCTCAAGGATTTTAGATCAACGTAAACGACAAATGGAACTTGTTCCTTCCTATTATAGTTGTTAAAACTCACTTGTCGTCGCTCGATAGTCGGATAGCGCAGTCGTTTATCTATTATCGATAATCTATCATATATGACTGCAATTTCTCGTTGGAATGGAAATAATGTAAACAGCTGCAAAAATAATGTTAATTTTTTTTTTAAAGAATTCGCTTTTATTAATCATATACCGGTCGCAAATTTTTGATCATGATGTTTACTCAATTGCAAGCTCATGAGTTGGGACAGATTCTTGATTCGTATGAAATGACGTACATAGTCATCTCGCAGATATATCTTGCAAATATAGTAAATACATGTTTCTCTTTCTGTCATCAACAAGAACAGGAACAGCGTTTTTTGTCCCATACCGCATATATTAATGGACACATCGTTGAGACCTTCGAATTTCGTTACGTCTTTTAATATTATAAGAAATTCTAAATTCAAATTCAACATCATCGTATAGTGTGGGTAGGAAGATTCACGATCCGCGTTCCTTTCGGATGGATACAGAGCGGCCACTGACCACGCGAGGCATGCATTGTCCATCGATCGCACGTTAATCACCGCTCTCTTTGTCATTATCTCTCGCGGTACTTCGAAGACATCTCACGCGCATTGGATTATATTATTGATGTTTATTGTAAAATTCATGATTCGCGACAACACACTGTCATGTTCTCGAGAACTCCTTCCTCAAGAGATGCCAACGTGGATTCGTGCCGCTTGTACCACTCACGCAAATTCGATGTTTGAAAAAGTTCATAGTTTTTAGTATTACTTTTATTGGCACGTTTATCACCCGTCGCAAATTCGCCATTAAATATCAATATGTTCACTTTTATACAGTTATGTCTTTCTATTGTGTTTAGCTCGAGCACTACACTGCTAATGTCTTCTAAAAATCATCGCAGCTCGATATAGAGCGTTAATTACCACATCGGTTAAAATTCGATTTTCAAACGCTGCTCATCGATTTCTCGCCAAACAAAAGATCTTTCCACGTTATTGTCACTGTTATTGCTAGTGCTCGCGTACCAAAATGCAGAAATCGTCTTTCTAATTGAGTCTTTGTATCCTCGTGCATTGTAGCGATTAGAGATTGTTTGTATCCAGTAGAGAGGACGCTTGACATGATTTTTCAAGTTGTTTATTCAGAACTGTAACTAAATTTTTAACTTCTTCATAAAAAATAGGAATTAAAGCTCTTGCTTTTGAAAAAGTTTACAAAAATTTTCGAATAGCTAAGTACTTGCGGATAAAAGTTCTGCTCTAATAAGGATTTTTCAAATCAACGATTCAAATTAACGATTTTTACAATTCTGTCATTTAATTCCGTTGAAGATTTTTTTTGTTATTGTTTCAAAAAAATGCAATAAAGCCGAGTATTATTCGGTTACTCTTTTTGCGATTGGTCTCAAAATTAACCACCGTGATGCACATGCTTAATAAATGCATGTATCGAAACATTCTTTTCGATTTTTGCAATAATCTTCTTTTTGGCTGAGATAATCATTAAAATAATAATACAGATTAATAAATAGATCTTCAATCTTTTTTACCAAATTTAGAAAGCCCTTTTTCAAACGCATTGTGCAAATAATGTATAAATTGCAAGTTCGTATGTTGAGTAAACTTTTATTGTTATCTCGACCTGGACCAGCCATAATCATTTTGGCATTAAATAGGTTGGCAAAAAACTTTCTGATTTACTGCAAATCCATCAGACCCAACCATCAGCATTCGCGACAAAGGTAAATTTGCATTCTCGATGGTATTTGTTCACAAACTATTTCTGCAGTCTCAAGGCCTATAAAAAAACTTTCAAGAAAGCGTGAAACTTTTTCCGTGGAAGACCAATACTTAAAGAAAAGAAGACATTCAATATATATATAAGAATTAAAATTAAGAATTCAAAATAGTATAATATTTTGTCTTATCGAAATCTGGCATTCTTTGTTTCCTCCGTTAGATATTTCATCAAATTGTATTGAAATAAAAAGCATTTTCTTTCAATATGTCATCGAAAAATTTCTGCCTGAAAAAAGGCTTCAAAGCTTCAGTAATGTAATAAGTAACTTTTATTCGACTCATACTGAAGTTTGGAGTATTTGCGTAAACATAGCCTCAACATTTCTAATGTTATTGCAGGATGAGCTTGAATTGTTTTGAGCTACAACATTCATGGCTCATATAAATTCGGCTCTAATAGCTTCGTCTTTTATTGAACACATATTCAATTTGTTATTGCCTTGTTCTTTATTATTAGGAACTGTTGCAGCCGAAGTTTTTGCTTCAAAGTAAAGCTGCAGGACTTAATTTCAATTTTACATTGGCTTGATGTTTCTGCTTTTGGGAATCCTATTGAATGGCTTGAAATCTTTTAGAGCAATTTATATAGTTGCACAAAAAAAAACTTTACAAAAAAATTGAATGTTTATTTTCTTTAATTGTATATTCAGACACCATTCTATTATACCATTTGAATCAGTCTTAATGAACTAAATATTTTTCACTGAACATTTGCCCATTTTAGTGTTTTCGGATTAACCTTAAAAAGAGTAACACAAATTTATTATTTTTTAAATAATGAAATCATCAGAAATTACACAATTTATTATAAAACTTAATTGAATCAAATATTAAATTCAAACAAATTACATTCATTCATATAAACAGATAAAGGTGAATAGATCCCTATGCATTAATAGAATTTAACTTGTAGTTAAATATATTAAAATTACTACTTTATCGTTTACTCAAACCAACATTCCTGATTTTTAAGTATAGTACTGAATTAAATGAAAAAATACACAGAAGAAAAATAATCTTGTTGTCACAATACATATTTTGTTAAAGAACCAATTTATTCTATAGAAAAAATAATTTGTTAAAATAATCAACATTTGCCGTAAAAATTTCTGAGTGCACTTGTTATTTTATTGCGAAATAAGCGAAATTCTATGCTACAGTTTACGCTTCAAAAATGAAATCTCATGCATATGTCAAACAAAATATTATACATTTAGCAAGAAAAAACAACTTTTTTTTAAGGTAATAGCGCATTTTGAAAAATCACGTCTTTGTTGCTTATCCGATCGATAAAAGAATCGGAAGATCGCCGGTGAAATATTGACATTTTGTTTTTGTGTGATTTCTCTTGTATTTCTCGATAAGCTTTCTGTTCAAGCACGCGATTAGTCCTCAAAATAATTCTAGGTTAACCAGTATTTTACTAAAGCAAAAATTGTGTGTAACACATTACTTTTGAGGTTATACATAACTGAAAGTTCAGGACATCATTTATCATAATTTTTATAATTTTTTCATTACTTACAGTATGCTTAAAGTATTTTTTATACTGCCATCCATTTATTTTTAAAATACACAAATCATAGAATCACAAATCTTCGGCCAAAACACAAATTCGCCGGAATAGCACTGACATCTCATCGACCAATATAATTGTATTATGTAGATGCGCAATACTCATGAGTTGATTGCGCGGTTTATGGTGGCGACGCAACAGTCGCGCAGTCTTTTCTTGAAACAAAAACCGTTGAAAAGACAGAAAAAAAATAGAATAAATTGAACAAATGATGAGGTTGATGCATATGTATATAATATGTACATATGTAACATATATATAATTCTTAGCTGAGAAATCTTATGCATCTTATGACTTTTGTTATAAATAATATGTTATAAATAATCTAATGCCTTCGACATATCAACACGATATTATAACATTTTCAATTTATAAATGTCAAAAAAGAGAAAAAAATGACCAAATTTGAAAAAAGTAATCTTTTAAAAAAAAAGTGAAAAAAGTTGATAAAGTGACTCGCTGACAGCCGATTGTCATGCCCTCCCCCCCAAAAAAAGGATAAAGGATCGAAGTTCTTTTCAAGGGAGGAAGACATTGCGTTCCAATATCATCGATTTCGATAGCAGTTAGATATTGGCATTTAATCGATTATAATTATGAAACTGGGTCGTATTTATTTAAAATATTTAATAAATGTTATTTCTAGAAAAATTACGCCATATCTTGGCCGAAAAACGATTGGAACATATACCGGCGAATAGCCTTTGTAACACTTTTACAATCATTTGTTTTTTGTATTGTTTTTTGTTCAATATTCTCTTTTTTGTGATGTTTTTTGTTGTTTTGTACGTGATTACAGTCCCCAAAATCTGTGATATCTTACTGCCATTCCGCATGATATCTTATCCCCACTTCCGAAGAATCCCCCGCGCCCCGCATTCCCCTTGTTCCGAGTTAGAACTCCCACAGCATTACTACTGATCTGCTTATCTTCGATAGTATACATTGATCGATATGTTGTTGAGATTTTCAAATTTCGGAATGTCTTTGAACGTTATCGGAAATTCGATATTCGCGAGATTCAATAGTATAATGCGGACGATGATTTTCTATCCATATGACTTTTAGCCGGATATAGAGCGACTACCATCAACCACGCGATTGTATTGTCTATCGAACGCATGTTGATCAACGCTTTCTTAAGTATAATTTCTCGCAGCACTTCGAAGCAACATCCCGCGAGCATTGGATTGTGTTTATTCATTATCAATTGAGAATTCGCGACAATGCCGCTGTCGTATTCTGAAATTTGTCCAGTGATATCAAGATGAGCTCTATGGCATGTCGCTCGTATCACTCGCACACATTTGTGTTCATAAGAGTTCAAAGTTTCGGGTAGCGGTACTTTTATTGGTGCGTTTATCGCCTGCTACAAACTCATCGTTGAAGCGGTGTTCACCTTCATACTGCCATGTCTTTCTATAATGTCTCGCACTCACTCGAGCACTATATCGCCAGAGTCTTTCAAAAACCGTCGCGGCTCGATGTGATTAGAGTTATCACCGCGTCTGTCAATATATGATTTTCGAATATACGCTGTTTCGATTTCGCATCATCGAAGTTCATATCTGGTGCCCACATGCACGAATCATTCACGCACCGAATTCTTCAAACTCTCGAACCTCGCGATACATGTGATACTGATTGTCTCTTGTCAATCGATAATCGCGGGTGTTTGGCATGACTCTGCTCTTCCAGAGATTCTATAAACTCGTCGTTGTTCTCAACGTACTTTTCTCAAGTTATATATATATAAGTATTCAATTGGGTCGCTTGCTCTATCAAATCGCGCTCCATGTTATCACTTGCGTTGACACGGTGCATCTAAATCTTCTTTTATATCATTTACTTGGTCACGTGACATTTGTATCACATTACGTTGATGATGATGTCACCGCTCGAATATGTGATATGACGTACTATGTCAAAGATTCATGAAAAATTTGGTCACGTGACATGTACACTATTTGGCAACGTCGCATTTATATCAAATTGCATTGATGACGTCACCGCGAAACATGCCATAACATATTATGACATGTCTTTGAAAAATTTTTGATTAAATGCTAAATCTAATAAAGCCGTCAACGCTTGCGAAATTGCAAACATCGTATTTTTGTTGTATTAAATTACATTGATGTCGCGAAACGCGTCAAATAATAATACGATGCGGCAAATAATAATACGATGCGGCAAACATCTAGCGTTTATAATAAAAATTTAAATATTGAATGTGAATTATTAGTTACACTATGGATAATATTATATATAGTATATGAAAAATAAACGAATATTTAAACTGTATGTCTCAGCGTTTGAAATTATTCATTCCTTCTGTCTTTATTATTTATTCTTATTATTGCGATTTATTATTTATTCTTGTTATTGCGATTTATTTATTTGTTCTTTTTCTTCCTATCTTCTTTATAGTATTATATTACATGTGCCGACAGCATCGATACCATCGCGTCTGACAATATCGCTGAGCTCGCTTTAAAAATATTATTAGAATATAATCGAATAAGTACAATAGAAATAAAAAATATGCATGTATATGTATATATTTTGCGTATGAGAATAAGTAAAAGGAATTACATAGGAAGCTGCAATGAGAGAAAAGATCATATATATATGTACATGAGTCGCAATATGAGCGACATATCGTATCGAGAGAAAGATAATAAGTATATAGCAAGTATAGATAGAGCGCACCATTGGCGATAGCGGCGGCGTTGCTCAATATCTCAATACGTATAACAGTAACATTTGATAGTCAGATGCTCTATGCACAAAAAAGGCAACTATCCTAGAACTTATTATGTCTTCTCGCGACAATACTTTTGATTTATTTTGTTTTATATACACCGATTGCCATAGATAAATCCCGGGCAGTCTCGCTATAGCGAAGAATGCTTGTCAGCGTTAGTCTTGTCCATGTTTTGTCCGCGCGCGGATTCATCCTATATAAAACAAAAATTCTCTGCTTTAAAATAAATTTCTTGCTTAAAAAAGTTGTTAATAGTGAGGCAAAAAAAAAGTTCTGCTATATAAAACAAAAATTCTCTGCTTTAAAATAAATTTCCTGCTTCACGTCTTGTCCGCGCGCTGATTCATCAATTGTATGTATTTAAACGGTGTATAATGAAATTCAGAGAGCCCTATAAATTTGAAAAAAATGAAGGGGAAGGAGGATGTTTCTGTCCCTCTTATAGAGGCCGGCGAAATTGAGGAGGAGGATGTTTCTGTCGGCGAGGATACTCCCACCGAAGAGAAGAAGGAAGTCGAGCATGAACTCGACGAGAGCCTTCCAATTATTAATTTCTTGTACGACTAACGAATTGATCGAGTTCATGCTCGACTTCTTCAATTTAATGAGAAGAAATTATTACACTTTTGTACTTAATATACTTTGCTGCGGTGGCAGCAGAGGCTGAGAAGGAGGAAGAGGCTGCAGAGATTACCGTTTGGGTCAAAGAGCTGCGTGAATGGGAAAGGTGGATCAGAAAGAGGACGATTAGGAGATAATGGCTATGGAGGAGGTAGCAGAGAAATGGGGATATCAAATAAGCGTTTTGCATTTTTACTCCTTTTCTTTACGTAGCATTTTTACACTTTTACTTCTCTACATGTTCCCTCACTTACTCCCTCTCTTACCACAAGTTCCTCTCGCGACCGCGATGCCAGCGCCGCCTGGCAGCCAGGCGCATGTATCCGTGATCCAGAACCCTCCTATATATACTATTTATCATTTTACTCATTATACTCATTACAATAATACTTGATGAAGAAATGTTTTAAACATAATGACTTTTTTCACCACTACATTTTATTTACAGCTATATTATTGCATTCTTCCATGTCACATGTTGCTGAATATTTAGTTTTGTCAAAACTAAATTTTACTGAGTTTTTAAATTCTTCTGCCTTTTCATTTAAATAATCACTTTTAAATCACGAATATTTAAATAAGTTATGATATCCTGAAGATGACAATTTTTGTCCATCAAGAATCATCAGCGGAATCTCGCGTCCTCCTGGCTCGGAGGGCGAGCGCGCACGCGAGCGCGAACGTGTGCTACTCCCTTAATTATCTTGTTTAATAATTCTTCTCTGTCCGTTAATACTTTTCTTTCTTTAGTAATTATTCTCACGATTAGAATTAGAATCGCCACGAACCGCGCTCGGCAGCTGCAATTTTCTTCTGTAATTGTGCCGTCTCACCATGGGGAGAAGAAAGGCTACATCGCTAGAAAGAAAGAAGAGACGACTCTACGCTGGAAAGTCTACCCGGGACACGCAGGTCGTTATTTTCATATATTTGCTTTATAATCCATTGCCGTTTTGAGCATTGTTACATCGCACATACCTAGCAGAGTGCGACGGAAGGTGAAAAATCTCGGCTAGAGGAACCATACAAACGTTCGTCAGGGGTATATCCCTGACGCGGAGCCGGTAAAGGAGTTACCAAGACATCCTGCATCAGCTCGGAGAAATTAGAGGTCATAAATGAAAAGGGAGCCCATGGAGAATTGTACGAGGGCAAGTCAATAAGTTTTTGAAAAACATAATAAAACACATTTTTTTTATCAATTCATTTTTATTTCTCAACATAGTTTGCTTTTAGCTCGATATACTTGATCCAATGATTCTCCAACTTTTTCAAGCCGAAAAACATGATTTGTCCAATCCTTCAAAATAAGCCTTTGTTCTGATGAGCTGCTCTTTGGTGAATCCCTTTCCTCTGAACTATTTCTTCAGGTTTGGAAACAGGAAATAGACGCAGGAGGCTAAATCTGGCGAATATGCTAGATGATCGCGTGGCTATCCAATGCATTTGGATCGATCTCGCACACAACGATCCGCAGCGCGATGATGATATACGGAAAATTTCGTTGGAACACCAAGGTATGACTCATCCTGAGTCAGGGGGTTGATCGTTTCCCCCTGGATTTAGAATGATGTCGGTTGGACCCTGCCACCATTCCCTGCACCGACGTACAAGGCACTTGACACTTCGCAGGATTGATCCGCAGTCCCACCAACGCTGCCTCCGTCTGGCTCGCTAGATGGAAGGATGAGCAACGGAGGGGAGACTCTGATCGAGTGCATGGAATGCGGCGTTCAGACAGTCCGAGAGATTATCCATGTGTTGGTGGTGAATCGAGGCCACGAAGGAGATGAGTTGTTGGAGTGTCGAGGGCCCAGAGGGGCAACGATTAAGATTCCATCTGACGCGCGCGATCAGGTAGTGAATCGGTTGCACTCAGCTGTAGCAGAGCACTACGCGAGTAGGTTGCTCAGTAAGCCCAATCAGGATAAGGTTTTTGAGGTGTCATCGCGGAGTCGAGTGAGCAATCATCTCATCCGTGGCAGCAGCTTCACTCGCTTCGCCAATTGGCTACAAGGCCCGGTTAAACGTACTTCCTCTCAACGGCGCACGAGGAGACCAATGTATATGATAAGTTGTCGGCGATGCGATGAAGTATCGGAGACCTTACCTCATGCTCTGTCACTGTGATATATATTCCATCGTAATACAGCTGAGGCTGTCCTGCACTGCCTCTGGAAAGTTACTCGCCTTCCAGGGGTAGTGCGGGTTAACTAGCGGGTGGAAGACGTCGGCGGCGAATTGGAGGCGCTATGACCTAATCTCGTGATCAGGCATGAACCCTCCAAAAGTGTCGTCATCTGCGTCATCATGGTACCATTCGAGAACCGCTGGATCACTTTCGAGGATGCCAGGACAAAGAAAATCGCCAAATACTCGCCCCTGGCAGAAGAACTACAGTGGCGAGGGGATCGTGTTGTCGTGACGGCCTTTGTCGTCGGTACCTTCGACTCGTGGGAGGAATCCGAGGAATGAGGCGATGTTGAGACTGTTGCAGGTTGGCAGCTATGATGCGATGCCTCATCTTGGATACCATACGTTGATCACGAGACATATACGTGGAGCATGGCATTCCTGGCACCCTGTACTTAGCTCTTCCCGTCCCTCTAAAGATCTTCTCGCGACTGTTAAAAACAATTCGTCGACGCTGGCTCGCCGAGGAAAGAGCTACACAAGATGCGGCGCGTCATTCATATGGTGCGAGTGTCGCATAAATTATTCTGTATCTTGGCCCCTCCTTTTTAAATCGAGCAGGAGAGAATGGCCAACTTTATTTATTCTTTTTATCTTATCTGTGATCCGGACGCTATTCGCCCATGTGCCTATACATTTTAATTTTAATATTAATTTTATATAGTATTCTAACTGTTAGGGGCCCCTCTATGTTGATTTTATTTATTTATTTATTTATTTATTTATTCGGTACACTTTTGTATCCTTTTTTATTTATTTTTGGCTATGCTATTCTATTCCTCTTCTTTCTCTATTTTATTTCTTCTCTTCTATCCTTTTTACGTATTTTTGTACTTCTTTCTCTTTTTAGCCTTATTATTTATTTATCTACTTCTCTATTTATGGGATCCTGACTGTCTAAGAGTAAATGCCGCGTTTAGAATCTTTTGTATTATATTTTAGGCGAGTATGAATATGCGCGATTCTACAAATTTAATTAAATTATTACTTGTAAGTTATTGCTGCGCGCGCTCCTTCGGGACTTTTATATCTTGACAATACATCTGTGATATCTCAGAGGAGCACAATTAATGTGATAACGTCTCCCCAGTTGGCGTAGCGAGGAGATGAAATATTTCTGTGAAATTTTGCGTAGACTGGGGTGCTTGTCCCTCAGCCTTTTAATTTACTGCCCATGCGGGGGGGAGGAGCTTTTGTCCTTCGCAATAAATATATATATTTCCTTGTGCGCGGCCTAGCCACTTACTGTATTACCCCAGAGGAGAAGTGTCTCCCTCTGGGGAAGATCTTTGAGTAAAATAAATATTGTTCTACAGCGCAAGGATTCCGGCCACGAGGACCTGAGCGGGACGCGCGGATTGACGGGAGCCAATCGGCGTGACGGCTATCTGAGGGGAAAGGAGAGGAGCCGATTTGCGTGATCTCGCAAGGAACTCCCGGGCCTTACTCGTTCTATGGCTGAGCTGAGAAAGGGTGTAAGAGGACGTGCGAGATCATTGCCGACGAGCTTTAAGAAGTCTTAAGCATCGCTGCTGTGTAGAAGTTGTCGCGAAGAAGTGCGGAAAGATTCGAACGCAGAGGGTGAGACGGCATCGCCGTCTTTTGTAACGCTGTCGGCAACTTGCATAATGCTAATACTGGCGGTACTGTCTTTCTCTCTGATCTTTCGGTCTTTATAATGCGAAAAGTACAGTAAAAAATAACTTTATTATAATGTTTTGGGAAGTACTCGACATCGACTATTACATTCTGGAATAAAAAATAGGGTGTTCAATAAAAAAAAATGACGTGATTTTGATCTAACCTTGGCGATCACCACCTAAAGTCAAACTGATATTAGTAAATAGATCTTTCCAAGTTCTACAACTTTTGAGCGAATACTTTTACGATTGAACCTTATCCTGCGAAGATAAAAAGATGGTACGAATGATCTGTATATAAACACTATATATGTATATAGATACATACATATGAATACGTATACATATACATATTATATATTGGGTCCGGAAAGTTCGTGCAGCAAAAGATTTAAATTTAATAAATGAAATTAAAAATTTAAATCTTCTGCGTTTCAATTTTCCTTCAAAATCAACACGACCCAAAAAAAAAATATATATATATATATATATATATATATATATAGAAAGAGAGAGAGAGAGAGAAAGAGAGAGCAAGAGAGGAAAAGATATTCATATACCATATTTGGTTCGTGAAGAAACATAGTACATACACCAAATCATATACATTTTAAACATCTCTGAACGGAAAAGTAATTTAGAGAGACGTGTCCATTGATACTTTTGTTCAGGATGTCAAAGACAACATTAAATTCCAGCCAATTTAACCGATAGACATTTTCCATAAGATCTGTGTGGTGTCCTTCACATTACTTTCCATTAACAAAATAACATCTAAAAATCTTTTAGCAAAATTTTTCTAAATTTTGAATCCATAAACATCTAATGGCTGTATTTTCTCTGTATTATCTATTGATATAATCATATTTAGGTGTACAACTTTGCTTTCGCCGTTTTTTTTCCGAAATTCGAGGCTTTATCGTAAAAATCTGGTTATACATTTATGATTCAAAGTATTGTCCATCGCTGGCCACTACTTTCTCCCATCTTTCGGATAGCGTACGAATCCCGCGTTGAAAAAACTGGTCATCTTTTGAGGCTATCCACGAATCGATCTAATTTTTTACTTCTTCATAAGACCGGAAGTGCTGGTCAGCCAGGCCGTGTGCCATTGATCGAAACAAGTGATAGTCAGAGA
>Ga0157364_1001163_pt1 | contig 21552 bp, 7 predicted proteins | sample AttsexASBM2_FD_111476 | JGI IMG/M metagenome (GOLD analysis project Ga0157364, IMG submission 111476) | Fungus gardens microbial communities from leaf cutter ant in Ribeirão Preto, State of São Paulo, Brazil - Atta sexdens ASBM2 | ecosystem: Host-associated > Fungi > Mycelium > Unclassified ...
GAAATAACAGGTTTCGATATTTGAACTAACGTTAACGTGCAAATGTGAATACAAGAGTTATTATTATAGATTATTAATTGTATATGCATGAGAAACCTTATTCCCTAGTGTGTAATTTTGCATGTTACATAATACATATATGTAAAACAGAGTGATGCGGAAACGCGAGTATAAGGAATCTACAGAAAATCGCTAACCGAGATATATATAGATATATCAGAAAAAAACACTGTCATGATTTCGTACTTGACAGTAGTTTCTTTCTTTGAATTGCTATGCCGAAATAGTGCAGATGCAGAAGAAAAAAGGTCACGCACTGTGTATACTATTAATATATCCCTAAAGATATGATATATTGTAATCTTCACGAATATGCTAAGGTAATCTTAAGATTTAATTAATTAATAACTAAAATGAAACAAAAACGATGTAGTGATAGTGTTTTATTGTGAGACCTCACCTTCCTCCTATGTTGCATGCGCGCGATCCGCAAAGCGATTGGACTTCTAAAGATGGTTTTTGTCTAGAGTTAATTACATTTTGTCACACGATTACTTTTCTTCTGCGATATCTTGCAAACCTTTTAGAAACCATTCAGTTAATTGTCGAATTATGTCTGAAGAATACGCGTAGATGTTAAGGCAAATAAAGTAGCGTGGAGTTAACTGCAGTGCGTCTTTTATTGACGAAATTCGTAATAAAGTCTTGATTCAGACATTGTGTTGTTTATTAAAACTCCTTTAGTTTCAGTGGTTGCGTGCAAATAAATCAGTGGCATTCACCGGTAATTTCCCTATTTTTCATTCATCGAGAATTTGATTGTATAACGAAACCTCGATCTGGCGATCGCTCTAAGAAAGAAAAAAACGATATTCGTTTATCAGTTATAGACTAAAAAAATAATTATGTTCACAATATAATTGCTCGATAAATTTTGTGTTCTAATTAAGAATCTCGCGCAAATGTATCCTTTCCCTTATACAGCTACAGCCTTACGTGCAGCCTGTTTACGTATCTTTGCGAATGTTGGATGCATTCCAATACGAAATCGCATTTCAGAATTTTGCGAGACACTTTTTAAGAATTTAATCCAATTTGTTTAGAGACTTGCAGTTTTTATGTTATATATATTTTTGTATTTTATAATTTTATATATTGCATCTCCACATATCTAATTAGGCTGTTATAAACGTAATCTTATCTGTCAAATAGGATTTGACTCTCCCGATTCAAAGTAAATACTTTCAAGTCTCAATGCTACTTCTAAAATGTTAACATCTGGCGACTCGTAAATGTCTCGAGACTGAAATTGGACAAATATTATTACAGTCAATTTTATGCATTTCATAAAAATTTTATAAAAGTATCATTAAAAAAGTATCATTAAATAGCTTCATAAATAATATAATTTTAGTCTAATATGTCGATTTTCCACAATGTTTATCCGTCCAATACCATATGCGCGCTGATCTCATTGAGATATTCAATTATTGCGAGAGGAATATTTTTCTATCTTTTATTACTCTTTACATTAATCAGGTATCCTTTCTTAAAGCTAATTTCAATTTCTTCTTCCAAGGTAGAATAGATCGGATCAATGATCATTTTGTAGAGTCTTTTCGGCGCTGGAACGGCAGGATCCTCTAATATTCTTAATTCATAACTAATAAATTAAAATTATAAGATTAATATTCTTTTAATGTTTCTTTCAATGCTTCATATAACGAGAACATACTCGTGTTATACACCTAATGTGTACAAGTTTAGCATCAGTGCTCCATAGTTCCTTTGCCGTTGCAAAGATTGGGATACCATTTTGTCATGCTTTCCAGCAAGTCCGATTTTCCTTGGAATTTCCTTAAAATTTATAAAATTCGATTTTTCTTTACGGAATTAAAATCTTGATAATTTTTTATGTATAATTAGCTTAAAATTTGACACGATTATGTTTTAACACTGTATTTTTATACTCGTAAAACAAGAATACACTTCTGCAAAAATAAAAAATCTATAAATAAAACTTCTATTACTTTTATTTTTCAGTCCCTAGATATTTTTCATTTGTTTTTTATTGTTCGTAAAATCTTTGAAATCGATTTAAACTATTTAAAGTAATTATACCGTTATAAATTATAGCAGTTCAATTCAAAGCGAACTTGATCATTCCATTTTCCAGCTGAAATGCGCGATGATACTGGAATCCTCAGCCTTTACGGCTTTTATTAAACTTTATCTGATATATGGTCATGCTAGTAGATATCCAGAAGATATCTTCCTTCATATAATAATTAACCACAAGCCTCGGCAGGTCGTACATAAGAAGTTATGAACACTTCTTTAATATCGTCTATCTATTTAATATCACTATCTTGTAATAATTAATTGAATTTGTCGTGTAAATTCTTCAATGAAAGATTAAAACATTTTGTTTTATTATAAATACATTTAACAAATAATGAAATTTATTGTATAGTTTCTGGTATTTTTATCTCATTTCGTATTGTAATCAAATATTATTTTACCTTGGCGGCACCAATTTTGAGCACCTTGTCTCTAATTGCATCGAAGTCTTCCTTTTGCCCGATGTTTGCCTAAATAATCAGTAAATTCTTCTAACATCGATTTGTTCTAAAAAGGAATTTATGTAATTACAAAAATTCTTATCATAACTTGATCCCTTTTCTTTCAATCACAATATGCAAGAGATATCTAAATCACCGTTATATGTTAGAATTATTTTTTCTTTTAACTCTGATATCTTTTACAATCTTGTTTTCGACAGAAATTTAAACACTAAATTAACGAGAAGAAAACAGCTGGTAATAATAACGGTACTCAGTAATAAAGTTCGCTGCGTTTCCATTTTAAATGGAGTAATTTTGTTGATCCTCGGATTAAGGACGAACATCACTGTGACGGTCAAAAAAAAAAGGTTAATTTTGTGAATTTCTTTGTGAAAACTAATAGCTTATATGAATAGCTTATTGTCTTTATTCAAAGTACGTACATTTATGAAGTTATTACAAAAAATTCATTAAATAATATTAATATTTCTAGCCTCAATGCTCATTGATGCATCTCATTTGGAAAAACAAGGGTGCACGGGCGTTCGAATGAGAGCTCTAAAATAAAATTTTTTTTTATTTTATAGTATATGAGTGTAGTTTCAGTTAAGCGTACTGATTTTTTGATAAAATAATTTTAGACAAAATGGTGCTATTTTAAAAAAAAGATTTGCTATTTTGCGAAAAAAATCGTTACTTTATTATTTTATTGTTTTTCAAAAATTAATAATCCGATTGAAAAATTCGTACGTTTAACTAAAAGACAATTTTGTCGTAAACATTCTGTCCAAAATTCGTCATTCAGATAAAAATTGACCGAGATATGTGAGCGTCCAATTACAGAAACGTTTCGAGAAAAACGTGTTTAAAATTTTACAACCGATTAGTTTGCATCTAACCACGTGTGCTACTTCATCACATATTTGCTATAATTCCATTACGAATTTCAATATAATATTTTAGGGACATATTTTTAAGACTTCAAGTAATGCAAAAAAAAAAATCGATTTTTTGAACCCATCACAATGGGTTCCCCCTTAAGGTGCCTCTAGACGATGATTAATATTTACGTGAACTTTGCACATATTCGCTAAATATTGGTCTACATGGATCATTATGGATAATTATGTATATCAAGTCTATGTATAATATTTGCTAATGTTGGCGAATTATATCAATCGCCTTTGATAATCTTTGGCTTAATTAACTATAATGTTATCGATGTATCAAGATTTTTCTAAATAAGACATCATCTAAACAGATTTTTTTCTATCATATTTATTATCATATTTTCTTATAATTTTGTGTTCGATTGATAGATGTGGCATAGATGTGGCATAGTGATAATTAAAAAGAGACTCAAGAGTAGAGCGCATCATAGGCCTTTATAAGTAGAACATTGCTCAATCTATAATCTACATACATATACATACATATACATATATTATAACAGGATATACTTTATAAATATCGTTTAACTTTGTAATAATCTCTCCGCTAGTAGATCGCAACATTTATTGACATTACATTAATAATTATTACCAGTACTATTCATTGACAACTGCAAGTTTCTTGCAAGATTGGAAAGCGTTTCTTTATCACAACTGTAGAACAATGATTGCGATAAATTTTGCAATATATACTGGTATATTATAATTGTTGTACCTGTATTATATTCAACAAAAGCAATACTAATCGAATTTGTCAAAGAGAGAGCTGAACATTTTTTCATATATGAATATTATATATTTATAAATTACATTAAATATAGCATCTGAATTGGCAATTGATAAACTGAAGAGTATATAAGAGTGCATAAATCGATAAAAGTACAGATAAATAAGTTAACAAAGGAAGAATAAGTGTCAGGCTGTATACATCTAGCGAGTGTCTGTATATATTTAGCGATTTTATTTTACATTCAATACCATTAATTAGAGATTTAAGAAATAATAATGTCGAATAAATAACTTTATACCATTGTTACATCGATAATACATTTAAAGAGAATTAAGTTAAATGTGTCATGACATTTATAGATTTAATGTCTCTCTATTATAATAGAATTTTTTAAAAATAAAAGTATGCTTGAGAACAAAAATAATTTACACATAAGGTATCAATTTGAATATGATAAATTTTAACGAGGAAAAAAATAACAAAATACTAATAACAAGAAATGTACAGGAATATCACGATCCTTTTCTGAAAATACAATTTCACAAATTCCTTTTTATTCCTGATAAAGAATAATGATAATATATTTCTATAACTTAAAGATTCGATTACGATACCAATGAAAGGCTCGATTATACAGTTTCGTGCGATTTATATCAATATTGCCAAAATGTCTCATACGATTTCTGATTATGTATTCGCGCAGGCACTTGATAACTCGGTCTGATCAAGACTCTTCGTGCTCTCATTAATACACGAATACTTTCATTGTTATTCAACTGACAACGGGATGCTTGCTTAATTTCTGCCCGAAATGCTTTCGCTTAAAGAGAATTGACTGTGTTCGTTATTTAGTTAAATAACCTAATTTTATACCTCGAGATCATTCATGGCTTCATAAATGGTATTACTGATGGAATTGAAGCTAATGGCAAATTAAGAATTCAGGAATATTATCTCTTTTTGTTAAGTATCAACTATTTAGACGTGTAGTTTACTCAAATCATTCAGGAATGATTTTGGTGTAATTATATGGGATGAACCTATAAAAATAAATATTTTATAGTAGATAAATTTTCAATCGCGCTTTGGTTATAAATTATTTTTTATCTCAAATAGACATTGGATACAAAAAATTCTTACCGATTATGACTTCCCAATTTTTTAATGCGTTTGTAACTTCATATGCACATCGTATTTCAGAGAAGCACATTCCTCCAACTATAAAAACAATCAAACGAGGAACATTTTTGATGGTCTGTTGACCTTTATCTTTGTGCCAGTGTCCATATCGTGCGCTACAAGTTTGCAAATTATTAATATTTTTAAAAATCTAATAAAAAACAAATTGATTTAAATAAAGAAAAAATATCATTACTGTAAAAGTATTATTACCTGGTTGGTGCATGATATCCTGAACTAGCTGCACGGCCGGCAAGAAACGGAAAATGTTTAGAATCAAGTTTATCCTCAATGGAATCCTCCATAACGTCCTTGATGACTGGCGTCCAACGACTCATTTGGTAAGTTTGCTCTGTGATTCTTTCCTTGCGTGGTACCGTATATAACTTTTTACGATTGCTCTGTAAAACATTGTAAAAAATAGAATTAAATCATTATTTAAAATGCTACTATAAAATTTTTTAATATGAGATATGATTTGCAACTTTTAACTTACATCTACAACAACATTAATGCCGAGATTTGCCATATTGACAATAGTCTGTTTATCATCAACAGATACTTGGGCATGGTGAACTAAACGATTAAGATTTTCATCGGTGATGCCGTTTTTGCTGATGACATATAAAGCTATAATGCGTAATTTATCCAAATGATTTACAGTCTGATCAAGTAAAATTGGTGTGATATTCCTCATATGATCTTTGATCCGTTCGCCTTCTGCATCAGTACCCATAGCTAAATCCTAGAACACGATTAAAAATATTTATAATTAAAAAATATCTCTTATTAAATGGATTATAGGATAGTGATTATGATATTACGCACTTGCTCCACTTTACAAAGTTTATCTACATTTCCTTGATAACGCTTCATACAATCTTCAGCTAATTGTAAATGTGTAGCATATTTGCTCAATTCTTTTTGATATTGCGGCATCTTTTTGATCATTTGCGACAAGTCTCGCATACTTTGCTTATCGCCCTGCGGCATTCTTTTTGATTCTGTAAACTTTTTCAAATTTTTAGTGACGTTCCTGAAAAATAACGTTTTATTGTCACAATATTCTTTATAATTATTAATCTTTCGAGGAAAGATTAAAACTTATATTTATACATACTGAGAGACTACGGCAATATGTTGATGTCTGAGTTCAACCCATAAATCATCATTTTCATCTAACAATACTTCTTTTTCTTGACCCGCTGTTGCCTCAAACCTATTTAATATTATATGACATTAAAGTTTTATTTTAAATTTGTGCAAAATAGTTGCGTTAAATATATTTACTTACCTGTAGACATCATTATCAATGTCTAGCAAATCATATGCCATAGCTTGCAGTGTAAGTTCATGTAGTAAAGGTGAGACGCAATCAAATCCTCTATCTAAAATCAATAATTGAGAACGAGCTTTCTCAGGTCCTTCTCCCATTGTTGGTTCATCGGCTTTATACGCATCTAGTTTCTGTTGCACCAATTGAGCGAGTTCAACATTGCGGTCGAAGTCACTATGATACATATTAATAGCATTTATTTAATGCTATCAAAAATTGTGTAATTATTCTTTATCAACAAGAGGAGAAATTGCAATTAACAATAAGTTATTAAATCACATTTAAGATCGAAATTACCTGCGATATCTAACTGATGGATATTCTCCAAGTGTGGCGCAAAGTGTTGCAATTTGTTCAGCAATACGCTCCATATTGGCTGATCTCAGATTAAAGAAAGAGGGGTTGTAAAAGCAAGCGAAAGTTTCACGCGAGTCCAACGAGAAGACCTAAGAAAATAGTAGATTCAGTTTTGCGATATTCTCAATACGATAAAAAAAATAAATTTAATTATAAAGTTTTGTACTTGAAGCAAAATAAATAAGCATGCCAATTAGTAACTTTAAAAAAAACAAAATCGGGCTATACGGATAATTCGATTAGTGATCACACTACAAGCATGTACGTACAACATACAGATATATTGAGTCAAAAGGAAAAGTGGTGTGAAGAAGACTTTCCTCAACAAGAAGTCTATATCGCCTAATCTTTTGCAATCTAAAAGTAAACTGACGATCCGGAAAAAGCAGAGAAATCTCTAAGCTTGTGAATGCTCGAAGATTGAAGACAAATTTCGCGCTCTAGAGCTACAACTAGCGTCTATTATTTTCGTCTGCTTAATCGTCACCTGCGATTCGTACGGCAAGAATGCGATGTTGATCTCTTTGAGGGTTTTGATCTTTTTAGCAGCAAGAGACTTGCAGATTTCATTGAACAGCTCCTCCGGGCATACTGGCATCAATTGCAAGCATGAATGCATTCTGATTATTAGTATGTGCTTGTTTATGAATAATGTAAAAGGCTCAGAGGATGGACTGGACAGATCGGATGAGAGGATAACGCTGTATCAATATCGTCCCGATTTACATCCAGATCCGTGCGATAATATTAAATTTACGTGATTAAAGACCGAGAAGTGAACATAGAACGCGTGAAGGAATAATTATTTTATAGCGTTTTGTATATGTGTCTCTGTACGTGTGTGTATGTCCACCACCATGAAGGATGAAACGGTCAAACATTTTTTCTTGCCATAGTGTTCGTTGCTTTACCTGCTCTTCATATGGTATGAAAGCGATGTTGATCTCTTTTAGTGTCTTTATGTGCTTAGCTACCAGCGAGTGACACAATTCTTTGAACAACTCGTCAGGGCATGCTGCAAAGAGATATACTGAGTATGTCAAAACACGAGAAATTAAAAAGAAATCGAACCGATAATTTTGTACGATCGTTCTTCTCAAAACATCAGTGAGTTTATTAATTTATATTATGAGAGAATCACTAAACCCGTATCGTTGTGAATTTAGATGATCGGATACCTTCGCATGGAGACCTGTTGTGGGAATCAGTAGGATATATAAATAGGTTTAATTTCGAAATGAATTTCGAATAACTTGAGCAAAATATTTAAGATGTCTAATTATATGTATCATCATTCAATATATTAAAAATTAAGAGTCAAGTATTAAAAATGATTTAATAAATTAATAACTAAAGCTTATAACTAAAACCATGTTATAATAAATTTAAATTTGAGTAAATATTAATTCGTACTGAATTATATTTAAATAATCTGTACATATGAATAAATTATAAAATTGATAAAAAAAAAACGATCGAAATAATTCTATACTAATTCATTTAGAAAGAATTTTTTTTCGAAACTTCTGAGAAGTAGTTAATTTTCATTCTACTTTTTGCTTTTTCTATTTTTCTATTTTTCTATTTTTACAGACAATCTACGAAATTGCGCAGTCTTTCGAAAAAAAAATATATTGGATAATTTGGATTCATTTTTGGAAGAGGATATCCTTAGAGAATATAGGTTTAAATGTAGGAAATACCTTCTGTGAAGTATACATGGGCGACTTTGTAAGTTGTTCTTGTCGGATTACTGAAGTCATCGATCAATTTCTGCACCGATGAATTACAAGGCGTAATGAGGTAAATGGCTTCCATCGTTGGCAGAGGTTCGCGCTTCTTATTGATATCCTCCACCAGGGTGATACCCTGAGCGCTGATATCGTGCATCTTGCAGCAAGCGGACACCATTCTCATTGCAAGTTGATCCACTACCAAGATTCGCCATTCTACCCCACCTGTTGACTTCTTCTTTTGCTTGATCACCTCGTTCATAATCTCTGCGACATGAGAGAATTAATTATCCCGATGATAAATTCGCGCATAGAGAATTGTGAATTTATATTGAACGCTACCTGGGGCTAGGATAATTACTTCAACTCGGGCAACAATATAAGAACTAAGTAATTGAAGCAACTATTAATTATAATTATAATATAATAATATTATAATATAATAATATTTTACATTTTGCAAAATTTCAAATTTCATAAAATTTTAATAAGTAGATTTTATAAGCAATTTTATCTCTTTTTAACAAAATGCAAGTTATAAAAGAATATTCTTTGCTGCAATTTACAAAAGTGTATTTTTTATATCACACTTGGTAATAGAGAAATCAATATTTTAGTAATTACATTTCTCTCGCACTATATACATATATGGTGCGTGTTTCATTGAATATATGAACCAAACAAATATGTATCGTTTATTTGCTTCAACGACATAACTCAATAAATATTATTTTTTTAGCAAAAAAAGAATAAAAATACAAAAAAAAAGGAAAATTAATATTACGAAACTGATATCTGTAATGATTTAAAATGTTCAAATTCATTTTCCAGAAAACTTGTTTGTGTTGTAGCAAATTAATGGCGATAACTAAATAAAAAAAATATATTATTTCAATCAGTTAACTTCCATTTGTTGATCATGTTATTCAAGTCTAAATGTTAACACAATATTCTGTTTGCATCTATGACTACTACTCTTCTATTGGAATTTTCGAATAATATACTGTTACATTAACTTTTTAATTCTGTGAGGACAAGATTGATGTAAAGAAGTTTATAATATTGAATGATTGTAAGTTGCTATTGTCTACTGAGGATGATTTTATGAGAATCGAAACGTTTGGAATTTCAAATATATTATAATATATAAATCTGAATTTGTTACACTAATAGCTTGTTCAACAAGGCTGATTTTATTGGCCTTTATTGATGCTTATTTGAAATTTTTAATTCTTTGAGCTTTTGGAGATTTTAGAGGCATTAATTGCAATAATTGACTCGATAATTGCTAACTAAGATCTTTTGTTTAATACTAGAACTGATAGTGACTTTTTGGTTGCGCTAATATTTCAGTTTTTTTCTTTTATATTTGATATACGAATATAAAAATATCGAAAATTGTGAACATAAAATACATAATTCTAACAATAATATCAAAGTAATTTTTCACAAAACAAAAATGAGAGTAGAAAATAAACAACTTGATTTTGGTGATTTTAGTGAGATACTAAAAATTATATTCTTTAAACTTTGCCAGCTCTAGTTTAAATAATATAATCAGATTATTAACGTTTGAAAAGTAAAAGATACGAGTTTAATTTTCTTATAATATTATTTTATTCAAGAAAACAAATTAAAAATCAGGGGAAATTAATTGTAATTCCAACGAAAATGAGCAAGCATTATTAACTTTTCACACGAGTCATTGACAGTTGTTGATATCGCAATGATTGATTGATAATTAACCACGCTGACGAACTAAGAAGTCCTTTGACGTTTTCCAACACGTATATTGATCGTCTTTACAGAGAGATGACGTCACTATGTACAGGCATGTATCAACGAAGTCGCAAGCCCCGTTTTTTTTGATATTCTCGTAAGTAAAAAGAATTATTTATACGTGTACAAGACACGTAAAAAAATCTTTCTTAATCTCTAGTACAGAAGATAAAACTTTGCGATTTTCAACGTCATAAACGATATAAATAAAAAAAAAAACAAAAGGATCTTTTTAGTCAGATCACTTCTAAGAAATTTATATGAAAATTAGATAATTAATTTCTAAAATATTTTTGATAAAAAAAAAGTTCAAGTAATATTATACTGTATTATATTGTATCTAATACATCAAATAATTTTGCTTTACGAAAGTTTCTATACTGAAATAATATAAAATCTTTATTTTGTATTAATATTTACGGAATATTTAATTCATTTAATATTTTCACGCTTTTAAAAACTATGCGTATATAACGTAAAATTATTCTGTGATTTGCAAATATATTGATTTTGCAAACGTAGAAATGCAATAGCAAATTAAATAGATAGTTTCATTTACACACATTTTGATAACATCTTGAAATCGACATGAACTGCTCATGAAAAAGCAACAGTTTTATCGAAGAAGGTGCGCCGTAGAAACACGATCGAAAACCTCAGATAGTGAATCATCGCTGAATGAATATTTGGTATTTTTGCCAAATTTTTAATAAGTTAAACACAAGTTAAACTTAATATAATTGAAACGAGCGTTTCCTTCAATTCTTTCGCAACATCAGATAATCGCGCGTCTACGAACAATGATTGTCGTAAGAATGTAAAGGTTTTTCACAAAAATGTCCGTATTCTTTACATTTGCACCTCGATATTCGTCAATTCGTCAATTGTACAGATACTAAATCCGATAACAATTCCGATAATAAGCTCAGTTTTTGACGTCGCAAGCACGCAGAAATGATTTGTGTTTAGGTGAGATGATCGTAATAAGGTATATTTTTCGATATTTAGCATCGAGAATTGAACTCGATAGTGCACCGATCGCGAGGTCAGAATTCTCGCAAGATACGAGGATGTTCACGCTCGGGAGCAGCGTTTGACATTTCTCCGTCGTCTAATGTCTCCGGTTCCAGTCACCCGATGAAATCATCGGGGGAGTGTGTACGCCCAATCAAAACGGATCTCTTGACGTGATTGCGAGATCGGCTGACGCGAAATCGATGCGATCGAGACGTCGCGCGAGTCACTTGATGATGACGCGCAATAATGTTTACAAATAAATCCTACGCCCCGCGAAATTAACGCTTTTTTTACGTTACTCACTTTGACCGACTTGTCCCTTGAGCGCCATTTTGACAGGACTAACTATCGGTCCGTTCGCCAGATGGCGACGCGCGAATCGCGATGCGCTGATAATCTCCGAGTTGCGGCGCGAAGTTGGCCGAGTGTCTGTTTCGCTTCGATCGGCACCTGCGCACACGAGGAGCACTTAGAACTTACAATTAGTAGGACGATGAGCCACCTGCTCATTATTATTAGCAGGGTTGAGTAAGTTAATGTTTTTTTAACTGAATAAAATTAAAGTTAATGGTTTTACGAAATTAATAAAGTTAAATTAAAAGTTGAAGGAATAAAAAATTAACGTAAGTTAAGTCAATATTGAATTAACTTAAGTTAAAAAAAAAGTTAATTTAAAAAAAATTATTTTTTAGATCGATGTCCTAATTTTTCTTAAAATGAGATTAAATAACACTTACAAATATAGATTATTATAGGTAAATTTAATTTTATATTCACATGTAAGTTACTTATATATAATAAGAGTCACACATAATTAAGGCGTTTTTGTCAAAATCTTACGAGAGAGAAGGGTATATGTTTTCATTATTTCTCTTTCTTTAACTTCTGAAATGACTACTTATGCATGTTTATGTCTACGTTATCGACTAGATATTTATTACAAAAACGCAACTCTGTTCTACATCTAAATTCTTCATCTAAAATTTATTTCATATTTATGTTGCTAAAATATAATGTTTATGATACCTAAAATCAGTATGATTCAAATATAAGCGGAAATTGAAAAAACCTAGCGAGTCAATAAAAACTGGCTACCGTATAATGTAACTCTTATTATAGATCTCTCATAATATCATTGAACTTTTTCTAAATTAATTCTCTAATGTTTAAGACTTTATAGAAAAAAAATATTAACATATTAAGAGAGATAAAAAAATTTTTTTCAAAATTAAGTTTTTTTAAACTTAAGTTAATTCAATCTTAACTTAACTTTTATTAATTCTTTATTCCTTCAACTTTTAACTTAATTTTATTAATTTTATAAGCCATTAATTTAGTTAAAAAAAACTTATTTAACCTTGATTATTAGCGATCCCAAACTTATTCCGATCAGCCAAACTTTTTCGCGCGTCTTTTCTTTCTCTTTTCCTCTCACTTTGAGGAGAAAAAGATATCTTACTGAAAAAAATCATGTTACACAATGAAATCATGTAATTAAAACATATAAATCACATAACGGTCCAAATCAGTATGTGATTTTTTATAAAATTATGTATTATTTTTTTTAAAATTACGTATTTTGAAAAGTTACATGATGATATATATTCTTTTTTTATCATTCAATTCTTTATTAATAAAACGATGATTATAAAAAGCATGAGATTCTCTAACAAATCACGATACGTTAAAATATCATTATATTAATTAAAAGTATAGTCTTTTTGGAGCTATTATTTTGATGTCATTTTGTCCATACAAAAAATTCGAAAAGAATATTATTTTTATTTCCGACTTACTTATAAAATAAATTCTATGTTCCATTCCATTTCTGTTTTAAAAGTATTCCTGATAAATAATATTTCTAAAAGATTTTACTTTTATGTTATCAATTGTGAATTCTTTTTCAAATTCAAAGGATAACTTTTCCTAATCTATGAATTCGCTATGAAATCGAAATAACTTTAGATGGTATTATTCTAATGAAGCTTATAAAAAGTTAAAAGATATACTTATGGAGTCCTTTCTCATCGTAAAGAAATTCTTTTTGAATTTCAAACAGATTATACGCTATTCGTAATAAATTTAAGAAGGTGAATATTTTTCGAGTTCAAATGGATCAAGCGTGCTATTTGGGTCTCAGTCGGAAGTAAGATTAGCTGTATTTAGCAGAAAAAGTAATTTTGCAACTATTGTAAGATTCTTTAATATGATTGGTTTATATTACATTTGAAATTCAGAGAAATTAAGAGAAAAAAATCAATATTAGCTTCCCATTTACACACAAGTGAAACTGAGTCTGAAGTGAATTGAGTATTTCATACTCAGACGTCATCATTTGCTTACTTTAATAAAAAGTTATCACATGACAACACAGTTCGTAACTTCACTTTTAAAGTGAGTTTACGAGAGTCACTACAGCATACGGTCTCAATCTTGTGCAGATTGTAGGTAAAAACTCAATTAAATTTCACTTGTTAGAATGCAAAAGGAACGCGCATTCAACTGAATTATGACATCACAAGTGAGAATTATCTGAGAATCGGTGTAAATGGAAAGCAACGATTGTATAAAGATCTCACAACAGTGAACAGTTGCAAAGCTATTTTTGCTGCTGAACTATTGAGATCTAATAAATTGAGGAGATTATGCGCAAAGTTTGGAGAATTACGGTCGTTAAAATCACGTGAGATGGAATAAAGTGGATAAGAATCAACGTTTCATCGCGGTAATCTTTTTGTGGCATTGCGACTTGCTCCAGTTTCGACTGTCACTCCCTCGAAATATTAATTCGGAACCAAACACGCGACGACTTTATTAGATATCTCAGATGTTCATGATAGACGATTTAAATATCACTTTTTGATTCTTTTAAAAATTCTCTCTGCTCTGATGAGCATTAATGTAGATATATATAATATCATGCATATGCATGAATATTTAATATTAAATTATAAAATTATGTGAAGTTTTTTGCTATGAGATTCTAGCTAGAAGTTAAATATGTAGCCGCAGAATGTTACGAGCTGCACGAATGCACGTGAATTTAAAATTGCCTGTTTCGATTAAAAAAGAAACTTTGGTAGACTCATGTATAATATTTATAATATGTATCTCGTTAAATACAAAATAACAATATAATTATATCAATATTATTGTTTCCTACAAAGAAACTATTATATAACATATGTGTTATAATATATTTATATTAGATCTGTTACTCTGTTACTCTGTTTGAAATCCTTAAAAAATTTTTCATTCAAAACGAGATAAATTATTAAAGACAGAAAAAAGATATTGAAATATATAATACGAAATATGATACGAAGATGTGAAAAAACGTAACACGAACAGATCTTTTGTTAATCAGAAAATTGTAACATTGATGTAGTGTTATTTGTTGTTACTTTGTATTCAATGAGATATTTGTTAGAAAAATGGTAAGCGAGAAAATCTTTAACAATAATATCTCGTATTATTATTCAGTCTTAATCGATTGTAATATATTCAAATAAGATCATTTATGCTTATTTCTACTAATGTAATTGAAGAGTAAGTTGAATCGAGATTAAGGCAGGGTTGGAAAGTTTCTTTGTAAAAGTAATTAGTTACAGAATTACTTTTTTCTCAAAAAGTAACAAGTTACAATAAGTTATCGATTCTGGAATAAATAATTTACGTATTTCCAGTTACTTCAAAGTCATGCTATTTTAAATACAAAAATTTTATATTTCTAACATTACTAAATTATTTTATTTATTTACTAAACATACAATTATACGCTACATATTATTCGTAATAAATTGATATATGTATATACATATTTGGAATTAAAATTACAGGATCAATATTAAGAAGAAATCAATATACGTAATTTCAATTATAAAAGAATCCTAACTTAATTCTTAATATACATTTACAAAATAATTATCAAGGATATATTTCAATCACGAAAAACACTTCATTTTAATCAGCACCAAATATTGATATATTGAAAAGTAAGTTATAAAATAACTGTGTGGTATAAGTAATTATTAAATTAGAGTTATAAAAAAGAATGTAACTAAGTCAAGTTACAGTTATATAAATAGAAAAAAGGAACGAAGTTATAAATAATTACAGTTACTGAAGAACAGTAACATCCACATATTTCTATTACATATAAATTAACTGTAATCTCGGTTTAACTTACTTTGTATCCGTTTCTAATTCTTAGAACTAAAAAAAGACAAAAAATAAGTTAAACAAGATTAAAGTTAATCTATATTAAAAACAAGCATCAATTCATCATTACAGTTTTGCGCTTGAACTTAGCGGTAACTAGACGTGCAGAGTATCGAGAGACGATCAATCAAAGAATGTTCAGTTCGTTCAAGTATTGCCGGTTAATATCGCCGGTGTCGCGCAAAGTGTCGTTCGCAATAACTATATCTTGTTGCCAATTTTCAACGCTACGTATTCTGCGTAACAGTCGATAGATACTCGCAGAATCCCCGATTGCGCGTGTGTATTTTCATAACAGACCGCGAGTATTGAACTCCGGTATGGAAGCGACAGACGCGTCGGGATCAAAGTGGCCGATTTGTCGAGTGACACCGGTCGACGGTGATTACGCGTGACGTGCGCGCGAATAGACGCAAAGCAGCAACGAGAACAGGCCAGCCACCTGACAACGAGAGCGAAAGGAGCGAGCGAGAAGAATCAGCGCGGGTGGGATATGGGAAACGAAGCGGGAACGAGCGAGAAAGGGCGAGAGAGAGAGAGAAAGAGAGAGAGAGAGAGAGAGAGAGAGAGAAAGAGAGGATGAGAAGGTGGGAGAGACAGACGGGTGGTTCTCGGCTCTCGGCGACCGCGACGCGACGCGAGAATCGGAGTGGATCGGAGCCAGCCGTGCCGCGCCGGCTGCTTCAGTTCGGAGTCGTTCGCCGTCGCGTGTGTTTCGCGTTTTGCGTGCGCGCGCGCCCCTCGTCCGAAGTGAGTGTGTTATTCCGCTATCTTCACTACGTTGAACGTTCGCGGGACTTCCCTCGTACGGTGCGTTTCTCTCACAGTCACCTTGAGACTCCCTACTTGAGTTACGTTTACGTTCCGTTCGCATCTCTCCCTCGCGTGTCACCCTCGTGAACACCGCGAACGCGTGACGAGAAGGTGAAGAAGGAGATCCGCGTGTTCGCCACGCGTAATCGCATCGCGGAAGAATGTGTGCCGCAGCGATATCGTTCGGCGGTATTATTTTTCAGTGATAGATCGGACGAGGGAGGAGAGGTTTGTGCCTCAGTGAGGTGATCAGTGCCTGACCTGCCGAGGGAGGAGATCGTCACCGCGACCTGGATTTCATACTTACGGGAGACGAAGATGAAGCTGGAGTATCCCTGTCGCATCGAGGGCTGGCTCAATGTTTGTGGTGAGTGCACGCGATTGATGTTTACATGTCGTGAGTTGTGAGCGAGTGTCAGAGGACGATTATCGGAGCGGCGACCACTTCAAGCGAAATTCAATCTTGTAGCACGGCATGGCGATAGACGGTTGCCGGTTATTGAAGACCGATAATAATATATGATTCGTGCTTTAAATTTTGAAATATTAACAGTTCGCAGTGTTCAGATAAGATGTCAGACAGGTAACAAGTTCTGCTGTTAAAGTATGATTTGTTGTTTCTCGAATAGAATCTGGCATTATTTGAATAAATCTCTCGAATAAAAATCTGTTGTAGGCTGCGTTCGGAAACTTCATCCCAGTCATTGTATCTTTATTTATCGCTAATTAGATATAAAACGATATTGTTAAATTTATAATTCCAATTATATCCAATTTTTAATTATATTCTTTCTATAGGTCGTCTTATACTATTCTTATTCGATATATCCTTAATTTAATGGATTTGAACAATTTGACTGAAGGAAATGTAATATTAAATTTGACACATATTTAGTTGATGTTATTTACCAAGTGCTTACATTGATGTGGACATTGTTTACTTTCAAATTAACCACAAAAATGGATTTACATTTTGATATACATGGAAGTTACAAATAATAAAATATTATTTAATTCAAGGTATTGAGTTGCCATTGCTCCTCTAATAGCGAAGGATATATGGAAATGACATACTCGGGATTTCGGGTGAAGTTTCCGAACACAACTCTTATGTGGATATTCTTGAATAATCCAACTGAGAGCGTGCGATGTTATCGATATCTTCAAGCAAATCGCGTGGCGGAATTTTTCATTCCCGTGCGGCGTTATCTAGAAATTGGAATGTATACGATTTAAACAGGAAATAAAATTTTGAGGAAGGTGAAGAATCACTCATCCGTGTAGAGGTTTTGCATTGTCGTCTAAATTTAATCCCTCGAATGCAACGAGAATCCGCAGGTTTTGGCATCATGCGAACTGCATGCGCTTTATTGCATAATGGCAAGCATTAAATCACTGTATAACGGAGAAGATGAAGCAAATTAGAAATACAATGCATTTTATATTTGAATGGGCTTTGGGGGTTTATAAACATTAACTGTACATATATTAATTAAATCTTAATCTCCGAATTAAATTAATTATTAAATTGATGTAATACAGAAATCTTCGACATACATTGTCATATATAATGACATAGATATAAATTCTACAAATTAAATATTTGAAATATTTATGCATTTTTTAAGGAAAAAAATTAGATAAAAAAAATTTAATCTTTTATGTTTCTGTTTTCTTTATTATCCGGACAATTTCGCTTAAACTTACGTCACTAATGAACGATTTAAATATATTTCAATTATTTTTACTAGTACATTGGGTCATTGACATTCTCCATTCTGAAAATCATTATACTGAGAGTAAAGCAAATATGATATTGAATTTGATGGTTATCAATCGTATATGTGTACACAGATAGTTGCGACATTACATACATCGATTCGATAAAATTTAATTTGTTATCGAACAAAGCCCATGCAAAATTTTACATTTTAAGGAAATCTTTGTGTGTACGCATTTGAAATAAAATGTAATTATCATAAGCAGTAACGCTTGCGTTTGCACATGCAAAAATGGTACTATCTTTTAGAAAGATAATATAATAGAATATATTTCTCTCTCTTTTATATATAAATATATTATATACATTGTATGTTGAACAGTCGAACTCACATATTTAGCTTACAAACGAAAACTGCAGAGTGCAGAATTAGAAAGCTTTTTATCTTTCACTGTGAAGAAAAAAAGTGGAGCATTAAAAAAATTTTATGTTGAAGACAATTCATGCGAAGTCTTTATTAACTACATTTTATTGTCGTGCTTCTCTCTTTTTACTCCTCATCGTCGTAAATAGACTTTATAGCTCAGTCGCTAATTCTTCCAAATATCGTGCGATTGTATAATTTACTGTCGTTTAATGATTTTTTTTCTCCATCTCTCGTGTCTGTTCATAACGGCTTGCACAATCCAGTAAAAAAAATGTAATAAATAACGGTGAACTGTCGGATGTTGTGCGATAATTTTTTTACATGCATTTCGTTATGCGTTTCTCGCAAGATTTGATCCATAGATTATTCTTTCTTTTTTTTTTGCATATTTCTCTCTTTCATCACTTTTTCATCAAAACTATCGCGTCGATGGTACCAGGCCTGCGAAAGAAAAAAAGGAGAACAAGAGGGTGAAATTTCTTTCCGTGGCGACTCTCATGTTCGACGGGATTTCTTACATCGCTAGGTTTAACGATCTCCTGCTTTTTCTGTGGATCTTGTATAAAAATCGAGAAACTTCAATTTTTACGGACCGCCCGACACGTCGAACGCGGTGCCTATCGATTCTTTAGCTGACCGAAGAAAAATCCTCAGTCCAGTCGTCTGTGTCGTGTCTGTCTTTTTACTATCGATACCGAACGAGAGCCCTGGTGTCCGTTAAACCCCATGACATTTTTGCAGGTTGACTTCTGAAACTCGTAGAGTAGATGTAACTTAGACTTGCGTAACTTAGCGTAACGTGATTATTAGGAAATACAGAGGTCAGGAAAAAGCTACACATTGTTCAGAAAAGTATGTAAAATTATACGAACAAGTATAAAAATTATGCATTATTATATATATTTTTCGCAGTACAGACCACATCATGAAATTGACGTAAATTTAGTCATGATCTTAAAATTCTTCAGAAATTTTACACGAATGTAAAAAATTGAAAAAAGAAGAGGAAATTAAAATTTAAAACTTTATGTTCTCCTTTTCTCGCTTGATCTTAATCTCAAAATTTGATAATGTATCCTATGATATATTCTTGTTTTTATAACCTAATATATATGGTATTTACTTTATAACGTTCGTGTTCGATTTTTTTGCAAATTATTCATGTGTGAGCCGCAACATTTCTTTACTTGTTTACTGGCGATCATCTGCGATTATCTGGATAGCGTACTCGTGGGACTATTTTAATTTCCCGGCTTATCTTTATTGCCATTCTATATCGTGTGTATCGTCAAAGTATCGGCAAAGCCCCTATCGACCGTTGTATCTTTTTTCGAAGCCTCGCGCACATTTGCATCGAAATGAAAACATTCCCATTTGATCACCATCTCCATTGCAGAGGCCTTTTGTCTTTGCCCCTGCCACTGAATGGACGTTCCCTGTATCATGAATTTGTACACATCCGCCATTCACGGTCTGTCGCGGGAATGTCCTTGTCTTTATTGAGATGATCTTCGAAACATTTCCTTTGTTTTATCGTTTACTCTCTTCATTTTAGAAGTAGCTAGAAAACATTTTTTTCTTTTCTTAGTTGATACATTACCGGCACTTTGCATTACAATCAACTTAGTTACACGCAAATGACATTTTTTGATTACCGAATCATTTGCATTCGATTAAATATGTGCTATTATTAAAAATATTTTTAATGAACTTTAATAATTTAATAAATATAACATATATGTTATATATATATTACATATGTTATATTATATTATATATAATATAATATTATATATATATATTATTATATTATATTATATTATATATATATATTTTTTTTCATAATTGATAGAATCATATATATAAAGTTATTACAGTAGTAATAACACACACATATACACAATTACGTATTGTAAACTGGTTCCTAATATTACTTTACTATACAATTATAATCATAAATAACAAACACATTTTTCTCAATGTAATTCGATCTTCTGCAACACAAAAGCTCTATGCAAAAATACAAAAGAGATAAGATATTATATACACATTTAAAATAATTTCATTTATCGTAATAAAAATAAGTGAAAATTAACTACTTTACAGAAAGTTAATATTAGTACTAGCCAATTAATCACTTATTTTGATTATTAAAAATATAGATATAACAATATACTTACAATGTGCAAAATAAACGATTAATTGACTTGTACTGATATTATATTTTTGTAAAAATTGCTTAGGAACTGATTAGGAACTAGTTAAGAATAGGTTAAAATTATTTAGAATTTTCTCAGAAAATTAGTTAGAATTAGGCAGAAATTAGTTAGAAAACGACTAAAAAATTTATTACAAAACTAGTTAAAAACTGAGCAGAAACTAGCCATAAACTGCTTTGAAAATAGTCATCAACTGCTTAAAACTGTTCATAAAATAAAAAAATTAGATAGAAACTAGATATAAATTCTTTAAAAAATAATAATAATCAAAAAGTGATTAGATATCAGTCAAAATCTTGTTAAATTGACTAGTTTTACTATCCAATTATATATATATATATGGTAAAGCAAGTGTCGCTCAACAACTTGTCAATTTCTGTCCAGTCAAACTAATCAGAAACTAGTTAGTAATCAGAATTCCTGACTAATTTCTGACTAATTTTTGGTTTGTCTACTCAGGATATATAATTATAAAATAATATAACTGTATTATACATATATGGCACA
>Ga0157364_1001164_pt1 | contig 21538 bp, 12 predicted proteins | sample AttsexASBM2_FD_111476 | JGI IMG/M metagenome (GOLD analysis project Ga0157364, IMG submission 111476) | Fungus gardens microbial communities from leaf cutter ant in Ribeirão Preto, State of São Paulo, Brazil - Atta sexdens ASBM2 | ecosystem: Host-associated > Fungi > Mycelium > Unclassified ...
ACATACTTGGAAACGTTGAAATGGGAAGTCCTACCCAACCCGCCGTATTCTCCAGACGTTGCTCCCTCTGACTGTCACATGTTTCGATCAATGGCCTGGTTGACCAGCACTTCCGGTCTTATGAAGAAGTAAAAAATTGGATCGATTCGTGGATAGCCTCAAAAGATGACCAGTTTTTTCGACGCGGGATTCATACGTTACCCGAAGATGGGAGAAAGTAGTGGCCAGCGATGGACAATACTTTGAATCATAAATATATAACCAGTTTTTTACAATAAAGCCTCGAATTTCGGAAAAAAAACGGCGAAAGCAAAGTTGTACCTAATATAAATAACAAACGCTTTAAATTTATAATGTCAATTAACAAAATTAAATAATTATCAAGGAATAAATAATAAAGATTATGCAACATTTACATTAATATGAAGGTAAATATAAATTATATATATAATGGTAAATTAGCAGCAATTTATTAAAAATCTAATATAGAATTTAGAATCGGTTATATTCACTGATGCAAGATCGAGCTTAACTGTGAAAGAGTATAAATGCAAATGATACCATATGTACGTCAAAAAGTCAAAAGACAAAAGAACTAAGCGTCATTTTCATTATTATTAGAAATTAAATTTAACAGATAAACATATGTGTCATCTAGAGATTCGGTCTTTCTTAAAATTTATACCATTTAACTGTTTTTTTATATGTAGTGTTTCTGAAATGAGTCTTTTATTACAATTTGATTTCATATCCTTTACTCTGACATTCTTCCAATTAAAACTATAATTATATTATAATATATATTATAATATATATTATATATTATTATATATGTATATATATATATATATTAATATGTATTATAACGGAATATATATTCCGTTATAACCGAATGTCTAAATGAGTCAAGCTTTATTCTAATATTGAGTTTTCTCTTCGTCTATCCTACATAAGAAACGTCTATCACAATTGTTACATTGGATTTTATAAATTACATTATTATTCTTAGAAATTACTTTTTTGTCTTTATGCGCTTTTATAAATTTGTTTAATTTGTTAATCTGTAACCTATACTATACTGATTTATTAATTATGTATGTGACTGACTGTGTAGCTCTGCGGATAAATGAAAGTACAAAAAATTTTTTCTTGTTAGAAATTACTATTATTGGAATTAATTTTGTTACGTCATCTTTCTTGTGTGGAATTTTTGTTGAGAGCAACTTTTTTATTCTTGTATTGAACAGTTTAAATACTAAATCTAACGGATATTTAACGGATCTGGATGTATTGACCTGGGTTTACTATTTAAATTAATTTGTTATCAGTTTGACTTACTATTTATTTGTTATAATGTTTGACTTTAGATAGCATCGCAAAGGTCAAAGTTACATCGATGTCTTTAAACTGGATACCTTATTTTTTATTCCAGAATAGCCAATGTTAAAAGTTTTTCAAAACGTTATAATAAAATTAATTTTCATTAAGTACTTTTCGAATTATAAGACTTGAAAATTATTATATCAGCATTAACATTGCCCAAGGTGTTCAACTGACGATTACAACCTCTTGAATGTTGTTTATGCCCTGGATAACATTTGTTAAAGTCATTGAAGTTTATTTCTCTTATTTTCATTTTTATGTAAAAATTAATTTTCAATGCAAAAATGGAAATAAGAGAAACAATCTCGAATGATCTTGATCAACTACATGTCTCATTTTTTTTTTTAGAATTAATTTACATTCTGCGTTTTTTCAAGTCATCTACGGCGTTTTTGGCTGACTTTGTAATTATCACAAATCTCAATGGAAAATATTTTTTTTCTAATAAAATGCCAGAAACAATGTACAGAATCAAAATATCAAAGTATAAAAAGGTTCTGATTATAATTGAAAAAAGTTATGCCAAAAAATATTAAAGAACAATTCGTGAAAAGGGTGCAATAATCAGTTTTTTCAAAAAATCATATTTTTATGATAAAAAAAGATACAAATAAAAATAAATAATGTTTTGAAAAGAGGAAAATGTGAATAAATTTTAAGAAAAAAAACGATTTTATTGATTCATTCCAAAAAGTATAATTAGTTGTATGATTGAAATGGAGGCATTTTTATATATGCTCGAAATAATGATATCGTAGGTATATTCTTCTTTAAAAATGCAATGAAAATGTTTTATTATATATTAAATATATTATAATTACACATTGTTTACTCACGATTTTATAACTTCAAGAAAATAGAACAATCGTTTTGCCAAATGCCTCTCGTGCAAAAATGTTTTTTGACAATATATGTTTTAATTATAAGAGGACACATGCTTGAATACCGCACTAATAAATAGGCACTTACTAAAAACGAATTTTAATTTTCGGCAAAAATCTGAATTTATATTTGACAGGTCCAAGTCATCCAAGTAAAACTTTTATTGTATCACACTTACATCAAGATAACAACGAAACAATTGCACGATCAACAAAGAAAGGTTCTAAATATTTTTACCACCTCAACTTATTTTTACTCACTTCAACTCTGCAATATTAACCGTACAAAAATAACGGCCGACTAAAATTTTCACCCGGGTCCAAATGACCTACTCATGTAGTTGAGAGTTAACAAATGTTATCCATGTTATCCTAAACAACATTGAAGAGGTTTTAATCGTCGGTCGGACATCTTGGGTAATGTTAATGCCGATGGTACTGTAACCCCTATAACTCAAAAAATACTTATTGAAAATGAACTGTATTGTAACGTTTTGAAAAGCTTTTTACATCTATTTACGGCTATTAGATGCTAAAATAAAAAATAGAATATCCAATTTAAAAAATTGGATATTCTATTATATTGATTATATTGATGTGACCTTGACTTAACATTGGCGACACCATCCAAGGTCAAATAATAAGATAATTAAATAGATCTAATAATATGTATAATGACAATATGAATCAACACAAGATATTATATTAGTGTGATATAATCCAAACTTTATTAGCATTATATATATAATTTACATATCATTTGGCATTATACACATCATTAGATTTAATTTCTTGAACCTATTGTTATTTATTACTTTCATTAAACACATCTTTTTAAACGCTAGAATTTTAAAACATTTTCAAAAACGAATATTTTCCGAGATATTTAATCGGCTCGGAACTTTGGCGGACACTGTACATATAATTTAATAATATACAAATTAAAAATACCTTTATGCATATATTATGCAATTTAAAAATAATTTTTTATTTGTTTACTGAATAAAGTGACTCGGTATTTTTCTTACAGTTGTTGATTTAAAACTTTTAAAAGTACATACCTACATTCAATACAAGGGCAAATCAATAAATTCTTAGAAAATCTGTTTGCTTGATATGATGAAAGTTTTGCCTGTACGAAATAGTAATCCATAAACACATAGTTTGCACGAGCAAATAACGTCGAGATCTTAGAATTAGACTTAAACGTTTTATCGCGACGAATTTGTTATACGAAAGTTGTACAAATGTGCGACTGCATGTATCATAGGTTGCGTGAGATATTGATGTGGTAATGTATTGTATAAAGATATGTCGGTGCGCTAGAAAAACAGCGACCTCTAGAACCGTAACTTCGTCGGAGTTCGAGCTTCGCTTTAGGATTCCCTTAAGACATTCCTTAAGACAGTCTTAAAATAAGAACGAACTATAAATACCGACCATAAATGACTCATGCTTAGATGTGTGGCTACTGATCACGCTGATCACTAGACTGATGATGTTGATGGCGATGTCCTAAAGTGTTCCTAAAATGGCATCCTTGTCCTAGATATAGATAATAGCGCTTTGACATCGAGCGTTGATTGATGAAAAGCCGATTATGGGAATAAAATTTATCCTCATCGCCCGTTTTTCATCAATCAGCTTCCGATGGCACTATTGTCCAGACTAAAATAAAAAGCTCAAGTAATTATGAAGGAGACAGACTTACTCGATTAGACAACATTTTCCCGAAAAGTGAAGCGGATAATTTCGTTGGTACCAACGAAAATTTCTCTAAACGATGTAATTTTAATTTCTATGGATTGCTAGCATTGTTCAAGTAGTCATATTTAATTTTCTGGTTTAAAAATAAATTCTCCACTTTAGAAACACAAATTTTCTATTTTAAAAATACAAATTATTTTTTATATAATTTTTACCATACAGTGGAGAATTTGTTTTTAAAACACAGAATTTGTACTTTTACAGCAGACAAATATCAAAACAAATTCTCTGCTGTAAAAATTATATAGAAAATAATTTGTATTTTTAAAGCAGAGAATTTATTTTTAACCCCTCATGGTCACTATTGATCAAAATAATCTAGCATCATACAATATTTCCTGTTAGATTTCAGAAATTCCTGGCATCGGAAGAATGCTTATGTATTTGCCATCGACTGGAAGTTTGAAGCTTCAATTATTGATAGAAATATTTAGCTTTTTAATCGGCCCGTTTGTATGCGTCTAGCAGCCATTCGCATAAAAAACATTTTTTTTTAGTCAAAGTATCAGGAAATGTAATCAATGCGTCGTTTTCGTTAAACAAATTTATGATTTATATTTTTGCATTAATTGCAAAAATAAGCAAAAAAGATTGTGCCCTTCAAGTAAGAAAAAAAAAACAATGAGGAAAGAATTATCCAGTGTCATGTTTACGACTCATGTATGATAACACACTTTCTAAGAGCCACGGCAACAAACAAACTTAAGCAATAAGCAAGTTGACTAATCACAGTAGAATCAATAAGGCTATAACGTAAATAGTAGTCAATCCAACATGTTGATTTTCTTACTGCTTAAGTTTTAGGTGTGCTAGGCCCTAAATCTGAATCAGTGGATAATCTACTGAAGTGGCATACTTGGTATTGAATTATCAGCATATCATGCATACTTGGCACTGGATAATTAGTGAAATTCAATTATAAAAGAAAAGAAGAAGTTTAAACATTATATAGTTAAAATACCGATATTTGCACATTTTAGCACATTGTAATTTCAATCTTATAATATCATATACGTTGAATGCGCTATACTTATACACTGAAGCAAGATTCGCTATATGTATAATAAGAGAGACCACATTTCATTCATTAATTAGCAGTGGCATTATTTGCTTAGAATATGTACTAGAATATATACTTAGAATATATACTATACTTGGAAGTGGAATTGCCTATGCTATCCATATATTATAAACATGAAACTAACATCTGTGCGAGAGAGAAATTAGAAAATTCCAAATGTTCGCAATGCGCATGCATCAGTATCGTTGTCCATATGAAAATACAGTTGTTTTAATGTTTTGTTATGTCCAAATTTCGGAAATGGATAAAAAAAGAAGGAATAGGAAGGATTGAGTGTGGAAGGATATTAGAACAGATGCTCGCACGTATCCGCGGAGAAGGGGATGGAGCGAATCGAACGCATCTAGGTGATTCCGAAACGTAGGCCAACGTCTTGATAAGATGCTTTGATTCAGTTTTAAGAATTATGCGATTGTGGGTCCTATTTTGAATCAAGAAACTTAATCCATTTAACCCGGAACAGAATCGTGTGCAAACCTATGCTAACAGGATATTTAAACGGGAGTAATAAAAGATATTACAAGCAATTTTATTTTAACAAACTTACATATAAAGAGTCAATAAGGACGCTCGATTTTTAAATATAAATAAAACAAGTGTGTTGTGTGTGAGATATCCACTCAATTATTGTTTTATTTGAAAGAATATTTTATGGCATTAAGTATGGAATATAACGTCGCTCAAATGTCCGTCGCGGCTTCGCTTGGTGACATGTATTCGGGCGGTCCAATTTTTGACTTTCTCACATAAATTTGGCTGAATTTGTTGGATGGCGTTTGTTATGTTGACTTTGAGAGCATCAATTGTTTGCGGTTAATTCGTATAGACCTGCGATTTAAGATAGCCAAAGAAAGAAGTCTAAAGGCGTTAAATCGCACGATCTCGGTCGCCACCGCGTGAGATAACCATGCCCTCAAATCGCTCGTGCAGAATGTTCATCGTGGCATGCGGTATGTGGCACGTAGCGCCATCCTGTTGGAACCACATGTTATCGGTATCCATATCATTCATTTTAGGCCACAAGAAGTTGCTTATCATCGATCTGTAGCGCTCGCCGTTGGTTATGGCAACGCCCACTTCGGAAGAAATACGGACTGATGATTCCGCCAGACTAAAATCCGCACCAAACAATGACTTTCTCGGGATGCATTTGGAGCTGGTGTATCTCGCCATTGGTATCGTCCCAAATTCGACAATTTTGCTTGTTCACATATCCATTCATCCAAAAATGCCTCATCGCTAAAGATGATTTGTTTGGCGAAATTTGGGTTAACTTTCAACTGCTCCAGAACTCAATCAGCGAACACACAGCGTTGTCTACCTCGTGTCGTTTATCTTAAGTTCCTGAGTCAGTTGAATTTTATAAAGGTGCAGATCCAAGTCCCGACGCAAAATTCACCAAGTTGAAATCGCAGAAAGGCCAAGTTCTTGTGAAGAGAAATTGACCGCCTCGAGTTTTCCCGTACATTCTCACGCACAGCAACAATGTTTTTAGCAGACCTTGCGTTTCGGCGATGTACTGGTGGCTGATTATTTATCGAATCGGTTGACTCGAATTTGGCCACCAAACGTCGAATAGTCGACTCGGCAGGACAGTTATGGCGAGGATAAAAATCACGTAATGCGCGGAACGTTTCTCGAACGGAACTGATTTTAATAATAAAAATTTTATGATTTGCACACATTGCTCAACACTGTGATCTTCCATAGTGATTTGCCATACACTATTAAATAATTCACAATAAATTTGACAGACTGTCACTTTAACAACATGGCTACTATGATCTAACAAATTTCGAGCGTCCCTATTGAAAGATTCTATATATACATTTATATGTACACATATATATATATATATATACGTTCATGTTTAGTCATTTGAAGTAGGCTGTCTCAAAGTCCGCAAAATACTCATTGACGGCGACAATGACTTCCTCATTTGACGAGAATTTCTTCCCACTGAGCCAAGTTTTTAAGTTTGGGAACAGAAAGAAGTCACACGGGGCCAAATCCAGAGAATAGGGTGGATGAGGAATCAATTCATAGCCCAATTCGTAGTTTTGTCATTGCAACAGTCGACTTGTGAGACGGCGCGTTGTCTTGATGGAAGAGCACTTTTTTGCGCGCCAATCTCGCTTCAAATGACTACCAAATCATTGGTAGTGTGAACTATGCGTCTTTTCTGGCTGAAATTTGATCTGAAGGGGTTCGAAGAGTGGAATCTTTCGAGATGTCGCGTCATCAAATGGATTGTAGCGCCATTTCATGGAAATTTACCAAACTTATCAAACGATCCACGTATATATAAAGGTGTAGTAAAAAGAAATCCATTATTTTTGCATGAAATTGAAGGCTTTATTTAGTATAATTAGAATGATCCGATTTAGGTCAAATGTACCGTTTTGTTCGATAACTTGTTGCCATTTTGAAGGTAATTCCATTATGCTTCTCTCAGAAACCCTCGTTCCTATTGGCAAAAAACTGGGACAGTGGATTTTCACAAGCTTCTCTTGAGGCAAATTTTCACCAGCAAAATTATTCGCCATAGATAGGAACAGGTGGTAATTACTTGGAGCCAGGATTATAAGGTGAATGCATAAAAACCTTCCAACCAAGCTCCTGGAGCTTCTGGCGAGTCACTATCGATGTGTGTGGCCTTGCGTTGTCCTGATGGAACACAACTCCTCTCCTATTAGCCAACGCTGGCCGCTTCTGGGCGATTGCTTCCTTCATAATTGTCCAATTGTTGACAGTACAGGTCCGAATTAAGAGTTTGGCCGTAGGGGAGCAGCTCATAGTAGATGATTCCCTGCCAATCAAACACACAGCAAAACCTTCCTGGCCATCAATCCTGGCTTGGCCACCGTTTGCGCCGGCTCACCGCGATTCGACCACGACCGTTTTCGCTTGACGTTGTCGTAAGTGACCCACTTTTCATCACCACTATCCGCTTTAGAAATGGATCGATTTTGTTGCGATTCAGCAGCAATTCGCAGATGAAAATTCGGTCCATGAGGTTTTTTTGCGTTAACTCGTGTGGCACCCATACATTGAGCTTCTTTTTGTATCCAGCCTTATTCAAGTGGTTCCAAACGATTTTTTGTGCAATGTTTAGTTCCTGGGCAATCGAAACAGTGCTTACATGACGGTCGGACTCGACGATTTCCATTATTTTATCGCCATTTTCGACAATTGGCCTTCCAGAGGTGCATCTTTGACATCAAAATTACCGGAACGGAATCGACAAAACCAAAATTGCGCGTGATTGGCTATTATCAGGACCATAAACACTGTTCACATTTTCAGTCACCTGGCTTGTGTTTTCGCCTTTATCGAAGAAAAACTGTAAAATATGGCGTATTTTCTCTTTGCTGGTGTCCATCTTTGAGGCGCACTCAAACAATACTGAGTCAAACAATCTGAGAAGTTTTTTAGTACGAAATCTTATCTTTCTAACACCATCTAGCGTAACCCGATCGCATTTATACAACGCGAGATGCAGATTACTAAAACCATCTATTAGAAAAATAATGGATTTCTTTTTACTACACCTTATATATATATATATATATATAGTCAAAGATATATATATATATATATCTTTGTGTATTGACTATTTTGACGACTTTTAACTCTTTTGACGACTGTCGTCAAATTATACTACAATGGTGATATGACTATTTCTACGAGTATACTTTGATGACCGTTGTCAAACTGAATAAATGACTTTGATGACACATGTATGATGTCGTCAAATTGTACTATACAAACAAAGACTACCTTGACGACATGTATATTTTGACAACGCATGCATATTTTAGATGTGTTCGCAACTTGCGTTTTTATTATTTCATTTTTTGTTTAACATTTGATAATAACATTTGAGGATAAACTGATGCTCGCAAACGTTAAGTTAAGTTAAGTAGAACATGCCTTTTGACAACTATCGTCAAATTAATAAATATATATAAAGATGTAAATATATGAAAGCTTCTGTAAAGTAAATAGATACAAAATTTAACTATATCCTGCTTATATTCCCTTTACTATGATTTTTATTCTATTGTATACTAATATCCATGTGAACTATTTTCTTATTATCATCAAAATAATCAAATTATCGTGTCATTAAAGTATACATGTGTCGTCAAAATAATCAACTTTTCGTTGCAATACAGAGTGTATCCCGTACATTATGCGTCATTTTTTTTGTTATTCGTTGTATAATAAAATAAGATGTCAGAACTATATGTTTAGTAATCTTTGTGTCCAAATTTATTTTTAGAATGTCAACGTTTTGTGAACAATTTTTATGTAGAAATGAAAATAAGTGAAACAATCTCCAATGGCCTTGATCTTGACAAATATTATCCAAGTCAATACAATATTTGTAAACAATATTCAAGAGGTTTTAGCCATTGTTTGAGTACTTTGGGCAATGCTATCAGGTGTATAAGCTTAAATCCACTGTTTGCTCATAGGTGGCATTAATGAGCGTACAAAGCTACCCTGGGCACACAACACACTTTTTTTTATGTGTTTGACATCTGTCAACATTAATCAGTGCACATCATCAGCAATTTCATATAACAACATACATTTTTTCTTTCGTAATCATGTCTAGTTTTTTGCTAAAAAAAAAACATATGCGAGAAGCTTTGCTTTTCTGTTTCAATTTGAAGAAATCGGCTGCCGAATCGCAACGAGTGCTTGTGGAGGTCTATGGCGACAATGCTTTATCGGAAACAACGTGCAGAGATTGATTTCGCCGGTTCAATGACGACAATTTTGATCTATGACAAGAAGCGTGAAAATCGGCCCAGGAAGGTTGAGGACTGTCAATTGCAGGCTCTTTTGGATGAGGACGATACCCGATCGCAAAAAATGCTTGCCGAGCAATTGGGTGTTTCTCAAGCAGCCATTTCCATGTGGCTACATGCCATGGGGAAGGTTCAAAAAATCGGAAAATGGGTGCCGCATGAACTGAACGATAGGCAAATGGAGCGACGCCAAAACACATGCCAAATTCTGCTTGCCAGACAAAAAAGAAAGTCGTTCCTGCATCGGATTGTGACAGGCGATGAAAAGTGGATCTATTTTTAGAATCTTAAACGTAAAAAATCTTGGGTTGATCTCGCCCAATCATTAACATCTTCCTCAAGACCAAATCGCTTCGGAAGACGATGCTGTGCGTTTGGTGGTATCTGGAGAGTGTCATCTACTACGAGCTGTTAAAACCTGGTGAAACTGTGCTCACCGCTACCAACAACTGATCAAATTGCACCGTGCTATGCGTGAAAAAAGACCACATTATCGGAAAAGACATGACAAGCTGATTTTCCTCCACGACAACGCACCATCGCACACGTCAACAATGGTCTAAAAATTACTTGGAGACACTCAACTGGGAAGCGCTACCCCATCCTGCTTACTCACCTGGCACCTTCTGACTATCACCTGTTTTCGTCGATGGGCCTCGCTGAGCGGCACTTCGATTCTTACGAAGACGTCCGAAAATGGCTTGAGTGGTTTGCCTCGAAAGATGAGGAATTTTTTTGGCGTGGTATACACAAATTGCCCGAAAGATGGGAAAAATGTATAGTTAGCGAGGGCAAATACTTTGAATAAATTTGTTTTTGCTTCCTAGGAAAAAAAATGTGTTTTTCTGACTAAAAAACAACGGATTTAAGCTTATACACCTGGTAATGCCGATGATACTGTAACTTTCAAATACTATAACTCAAAAAGTACTTCATGAAAAAATATTTTATTATATAATATAAATATTATATTATATTTCTGAAAAGCTGTCTAGATGTGCTATTAGAATATGAAATGAAAAATGAGATATTTAAAAAATCGATATGACCTTGATCTAACTTTGATGACGCTACTTAAGATCAAATTGTTAATATCAGTAAATAGATTTTTTTACTTTTGCAACTATTATTCGGATCACTTTCCTTGTGTGTACTTATGGTATAAGAGGTCCCAATCTTTTCGAATGCTTTCTGTATACTTTGAGTTGTGATTTCTTTTGAACTCTTAATTCTGATTGGCTAATTTTTAAGATATGCCTTATGGTTATTGTTAAGGCCTGAGCACAGTAGAGAAACAGAAATTAGATATTAAGCAATACAAAAAAATAAATATAGTAGACTAATGAGAGACAGCAATGATAGAGTAGTAGCTTTAAGCCTTAAGAAATTAATCAATCACAGTCGAATATGAGAAAAATAATCGACTATGATTGATCAATTTTTTTAAGTCTTAAGGCTTATTACTCTATTGTGTTACGGAGTAAAGTAAAATAAGCATATGTTTAAAATAAGAACTGACTGAATATCGGTCTTAATGTGTGAATATTTTTGAGAGATAGAATTGATGACTAAGGATGTTCATACCCAATCAAATGATCTGTTTTCTGTTTCAGCACTAGAACTTTCTTTCTCAAAAGCGAGAAAGAAAATTCTAGTACAGTCTAGTGCATAAACAAAAACCAGATCACTTGATTGGATATGTACAGTACATTCATAGTCAATCAATTCTATCCTTCAAAAATATTCACATACTAAGATCGGTATTCGTAGTCAATTCTTATTTCAAGCTCTCTTAAGTAATATCTTAAGATGCGAATGCGGTCCTCTGATTGGTTCATGATATCTTAAAGTTGTACTTAAGATGATCTTGAATATAAGAATCGACTATGAATACCGACCTTCAGTTTTTGTGACTGAATTAGTATATGTACTCTTGGAATTTAAAGTGAGATAGGCATATGTTCAAAAATGATTTGTCAAAAGAAAGTTCTAAGAAAGAAAGTTCTAGTGCAGGAACAGAAAATAAACTAATTGAAAAATGACTACCTTTCTATGTAAATACTCATTCATGTACAATAATCTAATCCATGCACATTAATTGTGTGAGCATAATGCCTCAAACACATGAAATGCATAACAGTGCATGAACATAACATAAGACTGCTTGACAAGCATTTTATGTAAAACAATATGGCAACTTTATGCTGAATGCTCATTGGTCCTACAGTTTTATGTTATGCTTATGCCACAGTATAACTACATACAGTAGCGACAATAGCTGACAGTCCTTTTTCAGTGATCACTGTCAGCATATTGAAGGTTTCACGAATTGAACCAATCAAGAGACGTTATAGTTTTATGCTTATAATGCTAACTAATACTATAACAGCCACCACTTTCGGTTTTAGCCACGCAAAACAAAATTTGTATCCCTCGTTTTCTGTTACTTTCGCTACTGTATGTAGATATATTGTGCTTACGATCTGTTATGCATTTTATGTGCAATAGGCTTTAATATAGAAAATTAGTCACTTCTTAGTGAAAATTTTCGAGAGACAGAATCGATGGATGCATTCAGAAGCATGACCAATCACTGAGCGTTGAGTGAGCTCGTGTACCTGCTTGGTCTATTATTTTAGATCTAAATATGCATTCATTGTTTACATTGTGATATCGAGTATTTATACCAAATTCGTACTAAACATTTCATCGTATTCAGAACATGCTTTTATCTATGAAATTCTATAGTATACATGACAAAAATTATCTTCTAAACTAAACTTCTGAATACAAACCTTAATACGCACGATGTAAATGCTGTCGGATTATTTTGGTACGAGCGTATCAAGCAGAAATATCGTATTAAACTGATGTTATATTCAAGACCGTCTTAAGTATAATCTTAAAATGCTATGAACCAATCAGAGGACCGCGTTCGCGTCTTAAGATATTACTTAAAACAGTCTCTTGAAATAAGAACTGACTATGAATACCGGTTTAGATCAGTTTTTTGTGGCTGAACTAGTGTACATACATATATTCTTAGAACTTAAAATAAAATAGGCATATGTTTGATATTTGTCGAAAAGGAGAAAGAGAGTTCTGGTGTAGGAATAGAAAATAAACTAACTGAGAAGTGACCTTTCTACAATAACTCAATAGAGCACTAAGCCTTGAGCCTTAAGAAATTGATCAATCACAGGCGAATATGAGAAAAATAATTGATTATGATTGATCAATTCCTTAAATTTTAAGGCTTACTATTCTATTGTGTTTGCGGGATAAAATGAGATAGGCATATGTTTGAAATAAGAACTGACTATGAATACCGGTCCTAGTATGTGAATTTCTGAAGGATAGAATTAATGACTATGGGTGTACTGTACATATCCAATCAAAATCTGGTTTCTATTTCTACATTAGAATTTTTTTCTCGCTTTTGAGAAGTTCCACAAAACAACAGAAATTTTTCACAAAATTCTTTATTTTTGTGAAACCTTTTTAAAAGATATGAAATAAATATGAAGTATTAAATATCAATAATATATATAAACATAATCTACATGTTATCACATCTATATGTTATAATTGATGCCTACATAAAAATATTTCATACATTAACTTACGTGTAATGAGAAACCGAATTATTACGATTATCACACACTATACAATATTTATAAAGCATTTTTTATTACACTAAATTCGTTTTTCATTTGTACAAATATATCATTATTATGAACGAAATGGAACACGTGGAATCGAGTTGAATATTTGAACGGCACACGCGTATTACAGTCAATTGAAACTCTATAGTTTTTTCTTTCGCACAAATGTTGGTTTCACGTTCAGAGGCGCGGTTCTATAATTGTCTTTACACGTCTATCGACAGTCGCTGTCATTAAATGCGTCGGTTGACAAACTTCGAGTAAGTGCAAGTCTATATTACTGCTACCGATAAATATGTAACGATATTCATCGTTAGAGTTAACGATAATAAACATTAATTCTAACATGATCTTCCTTAGGTAACGAAAACGTTGTACTGACACATTTAAACTAACGATACTTAGAATGATTTCTAGAATAGTAAAAATCGCTGTATTATAATTTATTAAGCAGATTGAAGACATATAAAGTAAATATTTTTTAAATATTTAATTAATCTTACTAAAGTAATTTATATATCAATGTTTAATATTATTATATATTATATATATATTATAATATAATATGTATAATGTACTATAATAATAATATATAATATATATAATATATATATAATATATATTATTATTATATGTTAATATTAGATGTGGGAAAAAATTCGGGCGTTTTTCCCATTAGATGGCATTAAAAAAACGCCACGAACTTCTTTCCACACCTAATTTAATTCATCAATACATGATAGAATGAATAATAATACAGTATATTGAACAATGAAAAATTATATTTATTCTAATTATTACATTTATACGTTTCTTTGTGATTTAATATCTGAAAAAAATTATAATATAATAAGTCGTAAAATGAAATAATCTGCAGAAAGACCGTGGAAAGAACACAAATCATATATATATATATGGATGTATACTAAACATTTTAAAACTGCCTATATTTCTTTTAGAGCTGTAATGCTATTGGCTGAAACAAATTTTTCTATACATTTTGATCTGTCTGTACATTATCGATAAATATCGTTAAAGCTGTATCGATGAATGTCGCTTGCAATAATCAGCATTGCGTGATTTGTAGAATAGCCTTGATCCATTTCTGTCGGTCGCGCAAGTGACAAACGTCGACAATACCGACAAATATCGCTAAAAGTTATAGAATCATGCCTCATCACTCAATTTCATTTCCAGTAATATTTATATGTTTTAAAGGCTTTAAGGGTTCTAAGGATTTTAAGAACAGAAAGGTTGCCTTATAAGGTCTATTCGCGTTGCTTGAAATTTCTAAAACTTTTGCAATTTAAAAGGAGATAAATATATATTCGAATGTTGGATCGAAAACGAAGACGCTGAGTGCACAAAGTACAAGCAACATTAACAGATTTATAATCTTAAGACAGTGTCTTATGATTTAAGTCTTATGTCTTTCGTAACACACATAATCTTATATGTCTTAAATGTCTTAACTTATATGTCTTAAAAGTGTATAAATACCAAATGTTTTTAAAACATATAAATTATAAAAGACAATTCTTGTTACTGAAGACATAATACTTAAGTCATAAGACACTAGCCTAGTTTCCCCCGAGGATTTAATCCGGATCAGAATGTAAGAACCAATCAACTACAGTCAAGTAGTACAGTCGTTTGATTGTAACAGAGGAATACTCGACTGTATTCTTACATTCTGATTCGGATTAAATCCTCGGTGGAAACTAGCCACTGTCTTAAGATTATAAGTTAACGTTTCTGTTATGGTCCTTAGCCCGGATCTACAATAGATTTTTAAGCCTTAAGTCGGAAGAAATGGAACGAATTACAATCGATTATTCTTGCATTTGGCTGTAATTGATCAGTTTCTTATGGCTTAAGATTTAAAATATTTATTGTTTTCCTATCGCTATTGTTATTGCTATTTCTATCACTGTTGCTTTATATGTTGTGTTTAGGGTTTTAAGATGCCTTTTCACGCTGACACTTGACGCTTATTTTCAGCGTCAAAATAAGTTACGTGATAGAAATTGACGAATATTAAGCGTTAATTTTGATCACATGATTTATTTTGACTGAAAATGAAAGTCGAGCGTGAAAAGATATCTTAAGTCATAAATTAGTTTTTGTACGTAAGTCCGGATAGAAGTTAATAACTTTTAACTTAACTAAGTTAATTTTAAATGCATTAATTTTTAACTTGTTTTAGTTATTTTCAAACTTTAATTTATTATTTAAAATTTTTTTCTATAAAAATTCTTCAATATTAAAGAATTAATTTAGAAAAAGTTTAATGATTTTGTGACTAGAGGTTCTATAATAAGAGTCACGTCATAGTCAATTTTGGTTGGCTCGCTAAGTTATGTCAATTTTCGCTTATATTTGGCTGCGTTCAGCAGAACAACAGTTCTGCAAATTTTATGATTGTCTGCTGAGATAGGATTATTCTTCTAGATTAAAAAAATATAATCAGCGCGAAGAAAACTTTCAACAGTTGCAAAATAAACGTTCTGCTGAATGCAATTTTTGATTCATATTTTCTAATATTAGAATTAAATACAATGATTACAATGAATCAATTAATAAAGACTCTTTTACTTAATAATAAAATCATAAAAATATACAAGTGAGCATTAGAAGTCAGCGTTGGAAATCAATTGCGCAAAAAAAAAAAACAATAGAGATAACGAAAATTTAGTACGTTTCGGTTCCGTTTTGAGCAATCATCAGCACAATAAATAATAATAAATAATAAATTAAAACATTATTGTGGAAATGCATTCCCGTTACGTGATTATGACTACAATGTGGTGAGGAGCTTCAGCATCAATATCTTGAATGTTGTGCCAATCAGTTGCATAGTTGAGTGGAAGTATGATAGTCAGTTTCAAGCTAAGGAATTACAAAGATTTTTAACGTGGCAACATATTATAATGAATGGAGAAATTAAAAGAAAAACATAATAGTGTTCACTAGCCGTTGTAACCATATATCAAGTATCATGAAAATTTAATGTGAGTTAATAAGAAGTAGTTACAAATTAAGATTAAAATAAAAATAAAAATATAAAAAAAGTAGGTTCATGTTGGTTCATGATATGCCCAGTAATAACTGTCGCGCGTATTATAACAGAAAAGTACATATCTATCAATTTGAATAAACAATATTAACGTTACAGCTTATGGAGGATCTCTATGTAAGCGTTGTTTAAAGCCTCTGTGTCTGTTTGTATGTTAAGACCCTTAGATTATAGATTTATGTACATCCTTTCAGACATTAATCGCTTAACGTAAGATCTTTCTTCATCCAGAATTTTTGTGTTTTTCCAATCGAAGTCATGATTGCATCCTACGATTGATAATAACTGAATGAGGTTTTTCTACGAATGGTTTCGGTAGTCTTGTCATTAACTTTCTACCCGTCTGATTACATAAGAAGCATCGCATTTGATCTTATACACTACATTTCTTTTGGATAATTTTGGGAAAGGATCTTTATGTAACTTTTATGAACTGATTCAACTTATTAATATTATAGTATGAAACTTTGTACGAGTAACATATATTGAAAAATTTCTTGAATTTATTGATACCATTAATAAATGGAATAGTGAACCACTTAATTTTTTCTTTTTAAATGTTCTTACGCTGATTATTATGGTTGTTCGATTTTTTAAATAATTTTTTATCCTTACATTCAAAGTCTTAAAAATGAAATCCAAGGAATAGTCGTTTTCCAATAAAATATTAATTATGAATTCAAAGTTCTTTTGATGGCATTTTGGATATGAAAGACAGAAGGCCCTGTCAATCAAATTTAAAATAACCACCCTTTTTTAGGTGCCCATAATTTTAGATATAAATATTATATTTTAACAGTATGAATATGAAATGAACCTCAGATGAAGAATTGTTATAAAACAGTGTTGCATATTCATTCATTTTCTAAATTTTTACATATATTTTTTGTAGTCGATATAATCATAAACGGTGTGAGTATTTCAAAAGAGGAGATTAAAGAAAGGGAGATAGTGCAAATATATGCACTTCTCTCTCGTAAACGAAAATGCCTTATGAGTGACTCTTATTATAAATAACTTATATGTGAATAAAAAAATTAAATTTATCTTTAATTTATATTGCAATTGTTATTAAAAATAATCTCATTTCAAAAAAATTAGGACATTCTGATCTCAGTAACAATTTTTTTTTAATTAACTTTTTTTTTAACTTAATTCATTTTTTTTTGACGGGGGAGATGCCTACGCATTTTTCATCGTCCTTAGGAAAGGACGGCGGGGATATGTAGGATTTATACTTATTAAAATCCCTCCAGGTATCTATTATTAGGTTTTGATGAAAGCCTAAAAGTAAATACCTGGAAGGATTTTAATGCGCCCTGGGAATCTCATGCAGCATTACATCCAAGATATTCTCCGAGTCCGTTGATCTTGTCTCGCGCGAGGCCGATCCTTCGACTCCGCGCATAGTTCCTGTTTATGGGACTATTTGCCTATCTAACGGGAGGAGGGGACACCAGCTTCCTGGCCCCACTCTATCTCTGATGTTTTGAAGAGGGGAGGGGGGGGGGCAGAATCGAAGCCAGAGTTTCCGTTTGGACCTCACGTGTAGTCCTTCTTACTGAGCGGGAATGAAGAGCCTGTTTATGCTCCCCGCTGCCATCATAGGACGCGGCGGTTGGGCAGCTGCTGCAAGCGGCAGCCCGGAGCGGATGGCTCTCGATTCCCCCGCAATCCTCCCCGCAATGAGAAGGATTACGTGCAAAGGGAGGAGGAGGCATTGTTCGTTCTCTCTGCCCTCACTGTACTGTTCCGAGGACAAATCTTCTCTCTCTTCTTTTCAGTCATTTCCTTTTGCAGCACCCGTTCACAGAAGGAGAAGACCGCCTTCAATATCCTCTCGCTCCCAAGCATGGCTTACATCAATGTTGGGAGTGAGATCTTGGCCCATCACTAGGACTAGGTCTCTGCGCTCCTCCCCCCAGGCAGGGCACATCTGTATAGTCTGTGTAGAGTCCTGGCCATGTAGTGATGACACCGCGTGGTGCGTTTTCTGCCTATGTGACAGGTACTCACCAAAGCATCCATGCCCGGTGAGCACCCGTATCATCCTAGAACAGTTCTCTCTAGATCTTGTCCGCCCACTCTCGTAGGACGGCTCCCACAGTCCAGTTGGAGGCGTGCATGGAGGAGTGCCACTCTTCAAATACTCACTGCCTCGCCTCCTTCCTCTTGACCTCGATCATCTTGTGGCAATCGTGGTTCCCCTGATGCCGGTCGATGTGAACAATAAACTTCCGATAGCCCTTCACAATCCGAATAGCCAACCAGCGTTGTACAACATCTACTTAATGCGCCGATTAGTTATTGTCTCGCTATTCCATACGGGGGACGCGTATAGAAGAGCCGTTGTGACGGTATGCGCATAGAGCTGCCACATTGTGTCCCTCGGACCGTCGAAGTTGAGTATCAGACCGGTGAGCGTCAGTTCATTTGCCTAGCCTGGGGGATTAACTGCTCAAAGTGGTGACTATATCCCCAAGAGCCGGATGAGACACAAGTATTTCATCTCGGTCCTCACCGCGATGGAGGCTGTCCTCGTCCTAATTTGGCAGTGGTGCCGTTCAGAGACCATGAAAAAAGAGGACCTTGGTTTTCTGGCGCCAATTCAAACTCTGTTAGAGCGCATATAGGCGACCGCAATATTGGCAGTCGTTACTGCTTCCGCTGTCACGTACCGATCAGTACAAGAGTGTCGTCTGTGCAGAGACGATCTCGCAGCCGGAGAGAGAGGGGGAGGAGGGTGACGCGGAGAGTGACATCGTAGACGATGTTCCACAAGAGTGATCTGAGGATCGATCCGATCGATTCCTATGGCACGCCACCTCTCTGCGATTCTTGCTCCCTGCTACATCAGGATCCGTCTCTATTGTAGAACTTCACTGCTCTACCCAGGAAATGATCTTCTACGACGGCGGCCTGGTATGGTATCTCAAGGCCGCTGTCACTTAGTTCCAGGAGAGGGTGTTAAAGATATTCACATGTTTAACGATACCACAATTGTCACTCTCTCTTCCGCTGATGGACTTCGAGAGGGCGGACTTGTCAAATTGCATCGTCGGTTGACTTGCCCTCCTGAAATTCATACTGTTCCGAGATTCAGACCTTCTCGGAGAAGGTACCGGATGAGGCGCGTCGCGATAATTCGCTCAAAGAGTTTACCGTCCTCGTCCAGAAGCATATAAAGCTTCTGCCAATAAGCTGTTGGGTTCTTCGCCGGCGAGAATCAACTTCGACCTCTTCCAGTGAAGGGAGAAGCGATTCAGTCTGAGGCAGCTGTCGAACACCACCTCAACGGTCAAGGCCGGAATGCTTGGGAAGACTCCTTAGAGGGGCCTTCGCCCATGCTATCACTCCTAGCTCCCCGTTTCAGTCCGCAAGTGGATCGGACAGCTCCCTTTCACCCCTTCCCCTCCGAAGGGAAGAAAATCCCTTTCACTTCCTCCAGGAATTGGAGATCTACTCCGTCATAGGGAATGTCCACAGCATCCCAAGCGCTGCAGCACTAGTAGGATGCTCTTATAAGGATGCCTCCACGGCGTATTGTCCAAGGACGAGACAACACGCCGTGGCCTTTGGCCTTTTTGATAGTCAGGCGCAGGCCTTCCCTGCACGGCTCGGAGAGCTTCATGCGCAATTGAATCTTAACTTCTATTAAGTTAATTGTTTGTTTCTTCAACTTTTAACTGAATTTTAAGCTTTTAACTTTAATTTAATTTAGTTTAAAAAACATTAACTTACTGAATCTTGGTCTTTATATTTACAGAGTAAAATTGTCCCGAATACATTTAGGAATAGGCTATGAAATGCGATGACATCTTTAGGATATTCCTGTGATACATTTTGAATGTTTCAGCTTTGTGGGTACATACATATTCTCACTATAAATATAAATTGTATAAGTATTATGTAAGTAAAATTATGTAAGTATTTAAATCCATAAATTTTATGTGGACTCTAACTTTTTAAAAAAACATTTGTAAATTATTAAAATTCTAAGAATTAAATTAAGGAAGATATAGAAACTTTATTATTACTTTTGTTGCAATGTGCACAATGTGCATAATATATATTGTTTTGGTAAATATTAATTTTAGATGACACCTTACCGAATGTTCTTTAGATATGTTGTAGGAGAAAGCTGAATGAATCTTGAGTAAATTCCCACAAGAATTAAGTGAGGAACGGCATTGATTTAGAAGATACAATAAATTAAAGTTTCATAATAAAGTTATATCATACAACTTTTCACGCGAAGCGACTTTCACTTTACTTCCCTCTGCTTAGGGGCGTACGACTTCTATGTAAAGAGAGTTTCACTACCCCCGCTTTGGATTGCACGATTTTTAAAAAAAATATGATAAATCTCAAAAAATCGTGCGAATGTAAACAATCATCCTTCCCCTCCCCCTAAGCAGGGGGAGGGGAAGGATGATTGTTTACATTCTTTAAAAGATTAATTTAAGAAATTAGTATAATATATACAAATTTCATTCGTAATATACCTCTTATATATCTCTTCGTAATATACCTCAATGTTATCTTCTACATATTATAGAATTTTAATTTACTATATCTCCTAAATCAATGCCGTCCGTCACTTCTTCAATTCTCGTGGGGAATAACTCAGAACACTCTTCCTAACATACCTAAAGGATATTGAAATCGATGAGATGTTACCTAAAATTTATTAGGTGTACAACTTTGCTTCCGCCGTTTTCCTATAGATGGCTTTAGTGGTGAGTGGTGATCGAAATAAATAGATCATAGACGTCATACAATAAACTTGGGCATCTGTCAACATAACTCCATAGAAACATTAGTCGATTTGTGTCTGCATCATAAAGTTATTCTCGATTGAAAAT
>Ga0157364_1001165_pt1 | contig 21529 bp, 10 predicted proteins | sample AttsexASBM2_FD_111476 | JGI IMG/M metagenome (GOLD analysis project Ga0157364, IMG submission 111476) | Fungus gardens microbial communities from leaf cutter ant in Ribeirão Preto, State of São Paulo, Brazil - Atta sexdens ASBM2 | ecosystem: Host-associated > Fungi > Mycelium > Unclassified ...
GCTGTCCATTGTAATAGTAGAGAATCAATTGTAACATTTGTAACATCCTAAGCAGAATAACAAGTCATTTTAATATCAAATGATACCAAAATAACTCCAGAATATTATTAAAAGTCATTTTTCAATCATTTCCGATTCATTTTAATGTCATTTTGACGTTATCGTGACTTAATTGTTGTTCTGGTTGACCATAATAATTTTATCTATTGATGAAAAATTGAATTGCGTGCATAGTGCATATAGCTTTAATAGAAATAAATTATTGACAAAAAACTAAACTGGGCGCACATCAGTGCAAACTTATCAGTACCTATTTTGAATATTAAATCGTAAATTTTGTTATTCGCTGTTATTTTTCAACTCATCCAATTTGTCATAAAATCATATTGTTTTATATGATCTGTATAAAATCATGTTGTTTTATATGATCTATATATATATATAAAGTTTTGCAATAAGGTATATAATTAAGTTTATTGCTTACATGTGAGTTTAATGGACATCTAATGAAAACAAGCAGCAGTGGTTGCAAAAGTAACTGTCACATGATTGATTGTAACATATTATAATCGTATTATAGTTTGTATTATCAATTGTGAAGATGTGAGTCTATCTTACGGAGAATGTCAAGAAGATTGGTTACAATGCGCAGAATGCAGAAAATAGGCGTATTCAAGCTGCGCAGATAACAAATTTTTTAATTTATCTTAATTAATGTTTAAATGATTGAATATTTGATCATTAACAGTTATCTTTACTTACAGTGTTTGAGACCTCACGGTTATTATTTTTCTGTTTTTTTTTTCATGTTCATTAGTATTGATGTGTGACAATTGACACTCTGAAATACAATTAACACCAGTAGTGTCAATAGTAACAAGGTTCGGCGGTACCTTTAATGATGATTTTTTATAATTTATTGTTTTTCTATCTTTATTAATTTTAATATCTATTATGTTATACTCAACCCCAAAGAAGTCCCTTTTCACATAAAATTTATAAGATTTCCTGTGATTTATAATAAACTAATTAGCCGCAAAAATCTTTTTTTATTATAACTGTGTCACTCTCCCCTACATCTTTATGTTGATTCGTGTACAATAGTTTTAAAGTGCACTAAGTGCGCTAGTTCTGCCAATGAAAAATACTATTAAATTCATATTCTCAGATACTCATAGATTCGCACAGATCAAAGTTGAAAATACTAACTCGTGACTGTTCTGGTACTGATTGTGTCCGAACTCAATGCGACATTCACGTACAGTCCGTTCCCCTGATACGCGAAATTGACACATACTATAACATAAGAAATTTGTAATAATTCAATTTTTTATTTATGTTAAATATTAAGCAGAATTTAGACTCACAATTTTTCCGCTCTTTAGTATACAGGATCATCACGCTTTGACAACAAGAACAAGAAAAAGACATGAAGCAGTTGCATGATTGTCGCGTAATCGAGATCGTTCTATAAATCAGGAATCCTCTTGATATGCTGGTATCTAATAAATGCTTTCTTATTTAGTTTTATAAATAAAAAAAATGTAATATATATAATATATAATAAAATAAATTCAAATACGCATCAAAAATTATATAATGGATAAAAAGCTAGCACAATTTTTTTAGATAATTTTACAAATTGCTGGATAAAATCGCGTGGTCAAAATAAAATTTTTTCATCTAATATATTATGATTAAAAGTTAAAATAATTACACTAACTTGTATTAACGGAGATAATTTCGCGAAGGAGACACAACCAGATAAAGACAAGAGCACCAATGCTACGCAGATTCATATTTACACATTACATTAATTATAACAAATACGTGCGTAATTATATTTACTCATTAACGAGTTCCAGTGACAGCTCGTTTTACACTAAACGCTTTCTGCCTTTCACATTCCGTCCGCCGTGTATACAGGATGCTATCACAAGCTATTGTATTGTGAGTCTTTAGAAAATGTCCGGAACGTTTTTGTCCACCTGAATTATATAGCGTAAAATTTACCATTATATTCTTGTAGGGAGCATTTATTGTTCCTACATGTCTCTTATACGAGACATGTAAAATAATGCACACTTTTATAACAATTAAGGATATACTAATGCAAATTACATCAAATTACAAATGTTACACATATATTGTTTCTCCCACATTATTTGATATTTGAATAATATTTAAAATTTAAATAAAAAGAATGTATTATATTACGCAATATTTTGTAATATAACGGAAATATAACATGAATTGAAAGGCTGCATTTCTTCTTTCTTATAATAAAACATCAAGCTTACATGATTTTCTTAAGAATGTATATACAATCATTTATTAAAACAATATTAAATGAAAATGGACCGAGAAATTAACAATTCGATGAAGACAGGTTTTAGTGCCTGATAGTATTTTTACAAAAATTTTATTAGGCATTAAGACCAGTCTTGACAAAATGGCCTTTTTCGCTTAATTGCACTTATTAAAATATAATAACAATAAATACGCATACATGGCACATAATTCATACTATCATTATCCGTTAAAAAAAAATTTTTAGTATATATCATCGTCGTCATCATCATCATCATCATCATCATCATCATCATCATCATCATCATCATCATCATCCTCATCATCTTCCGGAAAAAGTTCCACTTGGCCCAAACCACCTCCGTCTTCTGGTTTTAATAGAGCTAATCCGTTTGAACCGAATCTAAGACAATCTAAACTAATCTGTGGAAATAGACGAGATTGACATAATTATATAAGTCATTTATGATCGACATATCATTTATATCACGATAAAATATGCAAATTTTTTATTTGCATTTGTTAGATCTGAAAATTTGTATATAGCATGAATAATATTCTTCAGGCAATGAACTTTCAAATCTGACCTTAAACAATGTAGTATCCTGAAACTTTCCTTCCATGTTGAGACATAGATGAATATTTCTGCCTTGAAAATATATATTATAAAATCGGACGCACGCTCTGATCGGTAACCTTGGGACAGGAACACATATTGGTCTAGGATTTTTTCCTATAATAACAAGATAAAATAAGAAAATATAATAAATATAGACGTATGAAAATGATTTATTTTTCTTTTATATATAAATTATCTCTAAATTAATTGATTGTTGGTTTATATGTATTCACTTACCAGAAACAGTTCTCGTGTAAAGAACTCTGTCGTTCATCATGATTTTCGCGGTGAAGCTGAACTCATCAGGATCATACGTAATATTCACGCAAGCTTTTTGTTTCCACGTATCGTATAGAATTCTTGAACAGCATGAACAGACACCACCGCTACACTGACAAGGTCTGTTTGTGATGACTGTGTTATTTTCCGATGCTGATGAATTTGAGACCTGCCTCAAAAGTATCTTCTTTTGCTCCAGATCCTCTCGCGATTTTGAAAGATCTTCGAGCTCACTATTAACAATTTTTTTTGTCATAAAACCTTCGGCGGCCCTTAATTCTGGCACTAAGCATGATTGCACGAGAACAATGATCAACCAACAGGTGGCCTTCATCTTGCGTTCTTGATCTTATCTGGCGTTCAATGGAAACAAGAGGACATCTCCTCGAGATATGCCTCCTTGCTAAGCGATTGGAACTCGACTGGCTGGTTAACGGACACTTATACTGACCCAGTTTTACGGTGAAATTTAGGCTTGGCTTGCTCGCCCGCATTTTGTTATTGACTATAGAACTCGAAGAAACAACAGGATTCTATAAAAATGCTGTCATCTCATGTATCTTTGATCGTTAAATATGGCAGAAATAAAAATTTATGATAAAATGTAACTATTTGTTGAGAATTAAATTAATTGATATGATTCACCATTGATAATACTATATTGATGCAATATTGATAATGCTAAGTCTTCTTGAAGATATTGTCTGTAATTAAAGCAAAAACTTATTTAACGAAGGAAAGAAATGTAATCTAATTTGTAACAGTTGATACTTACATTTAATGTTTTACAAAATAATAAGACAAATTTAAACATAGTAAACATTGTAATATATATTTTATATATATACATTATATACATATATTATATGCTTTTACATAATACATGAATACATATATCACATATATTATTTTATAACGATAAATCAAATATATTAACTGTAATACATAATAAATATATTTATAACATTGTATAATAACGGCTTATATATATGTAATTTTGTAATTATGACATCATATCTTTAATTGACCGATATTATCTTGTTCCTCGAGAGTCATATTTGAAGTATGATTGTTTGGAAAGCCAACAGAACTTGGCTCGAAGTCCACTGGATCGTATATATCTGGTCCGTTCACTTCTGGTTTGATCACTGTCAGTTGAGGAATATTACTGTTGTCATCGGGCTTTAGCCAAGAAATTCCATCTGCGCCAATCTTTACGCAATCGAAGTGCAAAATCAAGATTGGCCACGATATTACACGTGCCTCCAAATCAATGCACGCATGCAGATTTCTACCGGACAAGTAGATATCGAAGACACGTACGCAGAAGGATATGAAGGGTGGATAGAAAGGCACGCAGAATGGTATTTGAGCTTTATCTGTGAATTAATTTATTACATTATGCAATGAATGTATACAAATTTAACGGATATAAATCTACATAATTAGTTGAAAGTTTGTTAATAATAAATTTTGCGAAAAGTTTACATTCACCAAGTCATACTCACCAGAATTAGAAACGGTATTAAGAAGTTCTTTTTCATTGACTATAAGTTTGAGATTCATGGCAAGGTCCTTAGGATAAAAGGTAATATTAGTGCAGGCTTGATGGTCGATATTAAATGTAGTTATATTGATGCCACTACAACAGGTACATCTAAGATCCTCACAGCTGCAGTTTGCTCCACGGAAACCAATCCCAGATAAAGAATCACGACCGACATATTCCAATGCGCCTTTCAATGCTAAACGTGTGTTCGGATCGTAGAATATATTGAAATTGTCTGAAAAAACAATTTGTAAAAAGTATATTAAAACACATATGGAAAAAATGCGCTAATAAAAAATTCTTCTTTTTCTTATAAAATGATAATTTATAAAGATAATTAAAAAGAAATAAAATTTATCTAAACAATATTAAATTTTTTATTAGTTGTGCATTTTGCATTTAATTCGTGCATTTTTAAATGTAACAATAATTATATTTACTCCTATTATAATAATCACGCTAATATCTTTGTTGTAATATAATTGTATATTTGTAACGTATTGTAATAAAAAATAATTTTTATTTATAATTTTATGCTACAATTATAAATATAAATGTTTTTATAGCATTTAAATAGAAATTTCACATATCTTTCGTAAGTGTTTTTTTTATCAACTATAAAATATTAATCAAATTAAGCAAAAAATGTTTATTACTTAAGCTATTTCTTACCAATATAATTGATGTAATTGCTCACAGAGGTATTCTGGTCACCTAATATCAGTAAAGATACAAGCAGCCACTTAATTAACATGATGGCACAACTGCACAACCTGCACGCTTCAATGCTAATGAAAGACTGAAATTGGGCACACCATTGGTCCAAGACGCAGAGACACCTATTCATTAATTATGCATCAACTTTCAATAGTAGGTAAAATAAGAATGCTCAAATTGTCACACTTAAGTGATAATTCACGACGCAAAAATTTAAGAGTTTTAAATATTATTAAACCTGAGGGAACTAAACCCTCACTAATCCGAAAATTTGAAATTTTGCAAAAAGTATACATGTACTGCACGGAAATCAAATTAATAGGTGTTTTTCATTTTGACGATAAATGGTTTTATAGACGCAAATACCTCTCTAACAAAACTTGATTTTTCATATTTTTACTTATTATATGTATTTAAAATCACAAAGAACATTGAGAAAATTAACTCTTAATTTAACAATAAATAAAAAAATTAATTATTAATTATTAATTCTTAATTTAATGCAATATTATTCAAAATAGTACATCTAACAAGCAGCAATTCGAGCTCTCATTACGTAACAAAATTTAAGATTTCATTTCATATGATTTAAAAAAATATTAAAGATAAGAGTCCGTTTGTCTCCACGTGTGTTATTATTATGCTGGATTATTAAAATCTTCATGTGTTAATATACAACTCTTATCTTTAATGTTGTCATACATATTAAGTAGTGTCAAATAATTCTAACTTTCTCTGTCGCAACACGAGAGCTTAAATCCTTAAATAATTGCATGATGAAAAATATTATTATTTGTAAAAAACTACATTCAATTGTATAAACTACTAACAATTTTAGAAAATTTTTCTGAAATATCGTGTCTCGAAAAATCTCATAAAATAATTAAAAGTATTAACATGTTTTTATAATCATTAATTATTACAATATTATCCTTCCAAAATTTTCTGACAGAATTAACTTTAATTATTTAAAAAATATATTAAATGTTTTTATACAGAATTTTAATAATTCAAATAAATTTAAATTAATATTTCATTCAGTTAATTTAAATTTAATTCTGTAATAACAAAAATTCAATGATTAAAAACTAAATTAATAATTATACATATGAAAGGTATACATAGTATATACATATACAGCGCATTATATTTATTTATTTATTACAGAGTCAATAAATAACTTAATAAATACATAAATCATAAATATTTATTTGCTCTTAATAAATAACGTTAAACTAATCGAGCAAATTATTATGGCTGAGGTCACGAATAATTCGAGATATATTATATATATGTATAAGTCTTCCTTACAAACAGAAAATTCTCTGCATAATAAAATAAAATTTCTTCTAGAATTTTGTTTCCAATACATAAATATTTTCTATTTACGCAATTCTATTTGAACCTTCTCTTAAAAAAGCTCTTCCATCTTCGCTGTAAAATCTCGTATCTCAGTCTCCATATTATTCAATAAATATAAAATTAACTACATTAAGAAATAAGATAATTGTGATAGCGAAGTGAACTGCTTATTTTCCAGTTATTGTAACAATTCCAGTTATTGTAAAATAGCAGCTGTAATTGTTAATTGAATTTTTTTTTATAATTATTGTAATTAGAAGATAATGAAATAATTAGAATGTCGTAGAAACACGCACCCGTTTTTAGCGAAATTGCATGTCAAGAAACGTTGATTCTTCCAATCTTATCATCACTGTCACAATTATACCAAAATCTATCGAATCTTCGCTAATCCAAACAAAACATCTTGAGTTTTGTTAGATTGACGAACTCATGACCAGATAAGAAGGACGAGCTTTCTTTAATTTCCAATTATCCTACTGACTGGAACAATAATCTATACACTTCAAAGCCTCATAACTTTGCTTTGACGATTTCCGCTGTAATGCCTCTTCCGGGCAAGAAATCCCAATTCAAGGCCATAATCCTCATCATCATGCTCGACATTAGTTTGATTAGACTTTGTATTTTCTTTGCTCTTCTTCTTTTTACTGCCAGTATCTATAAGAGCACTCAACATGGCATCTTCCTCCTCGTCATCATCGTCATCTAAATCGGCAAGATCTTCAGCCTTTTCGTCCTCGTCATCGTCGTCGTGCTTCTCATCATTTAGTTTGTCATCATCTTCGTCTTCATCTTCATCTTCATCTTCATCATCCTTATCATCGTCATCGTCGTCTTCAAGACTATCATCCTCGTCGTCGAGATCTTCATCATCATCATCATCTAAAATATCGTCATCATCATCATCGTCCTCATCCTTAATAGGTTTCTTCGTTGGTTTTTCAGGATCATGGATAGCGTTTACGCTAGTCGATGTCACCGTTGGTTTCTTCTTGTCTCCAACGATTCCCTTCTTCACTTTATTGACAATCGGCATTTTATCGGGTTTCGCGATGTACACGATTTTATTGGAGGATTCCGTGATTTGTTCATTATTTTCATCAGTGCTGTTTTCGGTATTACTCTCGGTCAATCTTGTATCTTCTTCTTCCTCTTCTTCTTCTTCTTCTTCTTCTTCTTCTTCTGCTTTGAATGGTTCCTGAGTGCTGTCGTGTTCCTCATAGTTAATTTCCTGCTCGTTGTTAGTGGGCAACTCATGATCCTCTAATGATGCGGGAGTCGTTGGCCGCGGTAGAATTGGTATAGTGAATTCCAATAACGGTGCCGCGGTAGTAACTTTAGGTCTTGTTGGCACATCGTCATCGCCAGTAAAGATATCCAATAGAGCACTGAAACCTAATGGATCGTCATCGTCATCATCATCTGATTCTTGTGCATCAACTTCCGAGCCATCGGGAACGGAATTCGTGATGGGTCTTTCATCATCTTCATCGTCGTCGTCATCATCCGAACCTAGTCCGAAAAAATCATCATCGTCGTCTTCTTCTGAAGCAGCATCTGTCTCGACAGTTGGAAGTGGTTCAGCCGGTCGAAGCTTCAGACCGTCTGGACCGAATCTGAAATTCAAGATCGAATTATGAAACACTAGTTTTCACACAACATAGTTCTCTAAGGAATAGAATGTTTAGGATAAAGAAGGTGCCTCAGAGAGCTGTATTGTGTGGAATATTTTAATAAATAATTTACATATTAAATCTTTTTATCTTTCTTCTCTTTACGAATTTTTCTTGTATCTCGTAAAGGAGAAAGAAAATTCAAATTTATGTTACTATATTTTTTTTTCATTGTAAGTACCTGAAACAACTAACACGAAGAGTAGCTTCTAACTCGGTAGGAGATTGCAATTCCAAACCGAGACACGCTTTAAAGTGATTCTTCGCGTCGCGTTGGATGGAATAAATTCTGCCACAAAATTTGGTGAAGCCACCAGGTAGCGGTACGCACACAGGCTTCGGATTCTTTCCTGAAATTTATAATATTTATGCACATACAAGTCAAACTTTATATATTATAATTCTTTCATCGAAATTTCGAAATAATGTACATTTAATAAATAAAAAATAAAATAAAATATTAAAACAATTTCATTCAAATATAGGTATTACTGAAGGTGTTTCAGATATTTATATTATCTGTATGTCATGATATCTGAAATTTGTATAGTTCAAACAAATTGAGGTCATCAAACGCGATTAAAAAAGAAGATAAACACACTCGACGTCGAAAAACCGTTTGTGTAAATACTTTCGCTCCGCTCGAGACTGACACGAATTCGTTGAGTGGCGCCTGTACGTCACTGTTGACTTCGTAATACATTTTTTCATGAACGCACATACCGAAGAAATCACATATGGAACTGACACAATAATATGAAATTTAACGAAGCAAAATATTTTTTACAAAGTAAAAAGTATTTTTAAAAGTAGTATCATATAGTTTCGCGTTCTTTAAAAGGAAGTAAAAGTTTCAAATGCCATGTATGCCATGCGTTCTATCGACAAATTCCAATGACAATGATAAACATACTGCCGGGTGAAAGTCGAGTTACAACTTCCTGGACATTATGTTAATATACATCTACCAAACGTTGATTCACTCGCAATTAACACACTTTTCTTGTCAATATTGTTGAGCGGTACACGTGCATGATTTAATCTTTTGCAAGGCACGTGACATAAATTGTTCATCAAATAAAGAGATATATGCTCTCAACGTCTATCAAACTTAGTTTTTTCATAACTTATAACTGTATTGTTTTCAAATCAACAATTAGTAGAATTATGCGAATGAAAAGAAATCTTATTGTATTTCATTAAGAATTTTTTATAATTATTCAATGCTATTTTTTGTTTTGTTTCTTTCGTTTTGTAATATTACGTTAAAATTACATTTTCGGACTTTGCCATTTATTTAAATTTTCTTTAGAATAAATAATTCACAAGAGATGTTAATTAATCAGAAAAAGAGAGAAAGAACTGTTAACTGACAATGAATGTGATTACCATTAACAATCGTGCTGGTTAATATGTTGTCGCCAAAGCTCAGTTGGACTGCTAAATTGTCACCTTGAAGATACTGCAACGAAGCGCATCCTAGAATTTCAAATACAGAAATTCTTTCATCAGAAAAAATATATTTATAAAAAAATACATAATAAATTTTATTATGAAGAATTGCAGAAAAATTGCAGAATTATATTTTATTATGAAAAAAATGCAGAATTAAATTTTATTTCATGTAAAATATAATAACATGAAATAGGGTAACACTGGCAAATACGCCACTCTGGAATTTACACGACAAAAGTCAGAAAAAAATAAAAGGAGTGGAGGGTAATTTTCCCGCAACTATTCTATTAATGTGAATACAAATTATTGTGAGTTGAATCGATTTGTTACTGTAATAAGTAGCGTCATCGTAAATTATAATTTACATACAATAATTATTGTAGGGCGCGTAAAAGACATAATGATTATTTCGTGATACATAAGTATAGAAATGTACATGTTGTATAATATATAAAACAAAATACAAGTGCTTTGCTACTTTGTTTAGTTTATTATTTTATATGTTCTACCTATTTGGAATATACAACATTTTTAACGGGCGGGATTTATGTCCAAAGCATACAAAGTGCTCAGATAGGATTCAGTGCACTAAATGCAATAAACACATTACATGAAATATGTACCTCATGTAATAACACTTGTAATATATGTAGGAAGATTGTAATTATTATCTATTATTTCATATACACATTTATTATTCTTATTAAAATTTTGTAAACATATTTTAATTATTGTGTCATTTTACGTTTTATTTATAAGCATTATTTATACATTTTTCGTAACATATTCCCCTTCCCCTATGAGTAGCTATATATCTCACCCTTATGGGATATATGGCAAAAATCCAAGGGTTTCAAAAAATTCTTTTTTTAATATGAAACATAAGTATTTTGAATTTTTAATTTTTTTTTCCATAGTAGTAAACAATACAAAGTTTTTACTGATATAGTTCATTTATTTTAAAAATAAGTAAAGTAAATAATATTTAATAAATTAAGTTTTTATTAGGTGCGGCGTACATAGAGTGCGGAGTTATCCTATATAACGCACAATATACGATTTAGCACGGTACTACAGATAACAAACGCATTAAAATCTAAATGTAGTATGGGAACGCAAGTATATAATCATATATTTGCCTTTCCATAGTGCACTTTCATTTTTCGTGCACAATTACATTGCGTGATAATTACCCGGTCCTTTCAGCTGGACGAGCGGTATGTGAAAGTCCCGACAGCAATTGCAAATGTTCTCATTGCAGGTGCAGTATCGATTTACGCTATCGGTTGCTTGTTTTAGTGACATCGTTGATAAATCTATGTCACTCTGTTTCACATTATTCGCGGCACGAGTCATTCGATGCGTCGCCTCATTGTGATCTGTAAACATTTTGTAATTTAAAGTCGTTTTAAATCTAATAAAATTCGTGCCAAAATTTAGAAATCCTATTTATAATTTTATGTGGTGTGAAGTAAGAGCAAAATTTAAAAGTATACACATAAAAAATGTATATAAAAAATACGCACGTACAATAAAATATATATAATTTTAAATAGAAATTTTGAAATTCTGAAATCTTTTAATTTAAGACAGTATAAAATGACTTTTAAATAAGATGATTACTGCTTATTTTTATATACATTCATATGTATAATGAAAACTGTATAAAAATTTATTTCTGTGTTTTCGAAATTTTTATTTTTGTTCTTCTATTATTTATTTTTTTTTCTTAAAGCTGTTTCTCTCACCAATTACTCGGCCATAAGCCGCAAAGGCCACCAACAAGAGGATCAGCAACAATTCAAAAATCGTCGATAATCGCATCTTTCCACTCTGTTCTGGAAACAATGCCAAGAACATATGCGATTATAATATTACTGTGAAAAATATCCATTTTGTAGTGGCACGCACGTTTTAGTCTTATTACAGCTTCTTTCGGCCGATTCTGATAAAAAGGCACGACAATAAGAACCGTAAAAAATAGATTTTACGTGCCGTAATTCTAAATTAGCATGACGAATGTCACTTTGTAGTTTTATACCTGCTTTATAGTATATTTTCTATTATATAGTAAAATTATTTTCAAAGATTAAATTTTTTTAATAGATAATCAGTATATCTCATTTATATACATATTATTCTAATGAATAATATGAAATATTTACACATATTTGAATTAACATAACTGCAAAATTTTTTTAAAAGCCGTTCAATTGATTAAGAATTTCCAAAACTTTTTAGGTCTTCTTTCACATAATTTTAATAAAACATCTAGATATCTACAATTTTTACATACAATTACTAATCTTTTTCTCGAAAGCTCATTTCGTCGAGCGACGTCGATTAAGCAACTTTTGAGATCACATTAAAAAAAAAAGAGTATGTTAAATGTATTTCTTTTCTCATAATTATTTCTCCCGCCTTCCAATAATTATTCCATAACCCTCATCGGCAAACAATAGAGACACTCGTCAATTGTTGAGGTAGAGCGGTAATTTCATACTTCTACTTCCCGATTCATAAAAATATCTCTACCAGAACCATCGCGATACTTTTATCTTTCAAATAAACAACCGGACGAAACGTCCCAGACGCGGAAAACGTATTCTCCTTCCGGTTTTAAACACGAGTTACTAGCGACCGGTTGACCCAAATCTCGGTCACGGTCAAAGGCGTGCGTATAAGAAAGGCGCTTACTCGAGAGACTCGATGGCAGACTTTAGTAGCACGAGAAGATGCGTAGCTTTACGCGCGGAATAAACACTCGTGTCACCGTTATAAAGTGCGTTACATATGGTCAAGATGTTGGATACGATCAACACTACGTTTTGACACATCGTATGTGAGATCGATTCCTCACGCGTCGCTTCGTGCGGAGACCAAATCGCGGAAGTGATAGTGTGAGAAGTTTAATTGAGCGCAAGCGGTGATCTATAAAATAATTTCTATATATTTTTGCTTCATAAATCTACACTTGTCAAGATAATAGATAGTTAATAAATATTCATTAATGTTAAGCAAGATAATAAATATTATAAATAAAGAATGCATTTATATTATTATAACATAATTATGTAATAATAATATGTGAATCTTAATTGTACATTATTTAAATTTAATGGAGCATGTGTAATGTTTAATATTCAAATAATTTAATGTATCAAATAAAACTCAATTTCATATAACACATAATAAAGAAGCAAAGATCATGAAATATTCGTTAATTTAATTTTATATACAAGCTTTATTTTATTAATTAATATTTTACAGATATGTAATTCTACTAAACATATAAAAGCTACACACAGAAGATATATATTATTTTATAAAAATTATTTAAAGAATTTCGCATTATCACGTTAAATGATTAATTATTCACACGTGGGCGATTCTTCAGTGAGAGACTTCTCGTTTTTATCGTGGCACGTTTCCCAATTTTTCAGACCTTCCAAATGCACAAATTGTAACTTTACCCACCTGTGGGTTGTCGAAAAGAAATCCGAGGAGGCAGCCGTGCTCGTGCTCTCCTGTCTCCTGCACCCTACAGCTCTTTTTCCCTGACTCTTCGTCTTACGGAGGCCAATGTCCAACTGAAGATGCCGCCTAACTCCCCCCAAGGTTTCTTTAAAAGTCGGTCAGGCCACCACCACCTGTCCGCCAAGCCGCTGTTAGGATTATTAAACATTCTAATGTGCTCTAGGTAAATCAGAGGCGGTCCCTAACCAACTACATCGTTCCGATTCTTTGTCGTCCTTCATCGGACTATGACGGCGTTACCGTCGTCTCGACGACGAAAGCGGGAAGTCCACTTTTCCATCTCTCCTCGAACCGGTACCAGATGCTCAGATGTATACAGATGAATGAAGATGGTTCCGGATGATTCAACTCACACGAAAATATCCGCAGGAGAGGGGAAAGTCACGCTGATGACGTCCAACGTCCTTTAATTGCGTCCGGATTCCGAGAGAAAAAGTGACAAGTCGCCCTGGGGATGATCTTTGCAATATGCTTATCTGAATTTGTTTAGGTTGTTATTATAAAAAGTTGAATGGCATATAGGGTATTCCGAATTAATATTATAAAATGATATACATGACAGAAATTACATATACGATTAATTCGATTTTATAAGTATTACAGTTATAATTAATTTACAGTCATCATAATAATGTGACCTATTATTATATTTTCTACCAACGAAACTATATCGATGACTCGCAGTGCATCTATGATTAGCGTAAGTGACATCAATTCTTTATTCGCATTGCACATACTAATTGTTTTGACATCTATATCATTGTTTGACATCTATTTCATCCTTAATAACCATAAATAATAAATCAGCTTTTTGAAATTTATCTGACAATTATTGATAAGATAATCACTTTTCAAGAATACTTCAAGCAGATAAAAAATCACATAAACAACGTTGATTTTCTTTTTATAATTTCTTTTTTTAATTTTTGTTTTCTTTAATGCTTTTTATTGTAATTAAAATAAAATTATAGATATTAAAAATATATAATACGAATAAAAAAATTTTATATAAATACATGTATAATTATATAATATGTATGTGTATGTGTATTTATACAATATATATGTAATATATAAATTAAAATTTTTCTCATTCTGAAGAAAACTGGTAACTTGATTCTCAAAGAAAATTAAAGATAAGGAGTATTGAGAATTAATATCATTAATCAAGTTATTTTCATTTTTTTAAAATATTTTCTAACTTTGAGCGCAGACACTATCAGTCGGCGCCATAAATTCGTGCCAACCATAAATACCACGGTTTGTGACACAAATTCTAACCGAAGACCCACTTTCGTGCGCGTCCAGTCTCTCGCGGGAATTTCGTCGCCGTACGAGAGAAGAAAGAAAAGAAAAATATCCGGAACGCAACGAACGACACGAGTGCAGTACGAAATTAATGCACGTGCTCGCTCATATGTTCATATATTTGTTCATTTGTTTGTACGTTCCTTCGTCTTCAATCGATTCACGGAATTATGTTTTGGCTAAGGAGGGGCCTTTCTCCGGTTAGTGGGTCGAAGAAAGTAGTGGCTCACCAAGAGTGGTTTACCTTGGTTAATATTTGTTCGTTTGTTCTTCAATGCCCCAGGTCGTCGATAGCGATGGCATCAAACTTATCGCGAGTAGTGACTTATTATACATTCCATCTCTTTAAGTGCTTCAAGAAATAATAGCATATATATAATAAGGGAGAGAACTTAAAATTTTAAAAATGATTATAGCAGAAAGATTTTTAATCATAATTTTTAAACGCATTTTCAGCGTCAAACAAAGCTTTAGTACGAATAAATTATTTATAACTACATAATAAATACTTTGGTAAAAACTACTCCTATGCGGTGTTTTAAAAGCCAGAAGAAATGTACAGATTTCTTCAATGATAGGATACAGAAGTTATCAAAATGCATCGCTGTATTTGATCCCATCGCTACCCAGGCTATCTTGGATGATAACTCGAATCTTCGGGGATTCCTAAACTGATGAACGAGACGTATGACCCGGAAATATGTAGGCCCCGATTAAACGGGAGGCAAACAAGTTTTTACGTAACGTCGTGGAATAATCATTTGGATGCAATGTATCTCCACGTTCTCTTCGCGGTTGTATCGCGTTGCAGAAAAGAAAAAAATGGAAAAAAAAGGATTATGGGCAATTTCCGACAAGTGCAATCACGCTTATCGGCGATTAGATTCGCGATTAAGGTGGAGTAATCGCGTAGCCGTGACATTGACGTCGCACGATATTGACGGCACAACACTATTATTTGTGCAATTATCTAACCGCCGATCATTTCCGCGGCGACGATCGATGACAGAGCAGATTATGAGTGAATTACTTCCGATCGTTCCCTCTTCTGACGTAATTCTATAGGCTGGAAGAGAAATCGATTTTTTTTATTGAAATCTATTTTCGAAATTGATCGTAATCTACATTTCGCGACCTCGTCTCTCGGCTTCATCAAATGTTGTTCAACACATTTTGCGCATTTCTAACGCAAAAAGATAAATTTTACAGACGAATAGAGAAAGTCACATTTCTGTTAATGAATCGAGTCTATTTCAGAAAGGAATGTTCCCCTTCGAGAAGAGAATGTCTTTTCAGTCGGCCCAGTCTACGGTCACATATTTCGCTCCGTTTCTCATCTCTCATAGTCACCGCGCCCACACTCCAAAAAAATGAAAGATGTCAGAAACGCGATTCGCTGTACAATCCATAAAACGGAATCGTAAGTGATTTTGCAGTTCGCGAAGATCGTGACTTTTCTTCAAACGGTGAAAGCCGAGGAGAGGATCTTCAAGTAAAAGAAAGGAGATAAGTCATTATCGTTATTAAATTAGAAAACACTTGCTCACAAAGTAAGAGCTTCTTTAAATACTTCATATACATTAATGTTTTTTTGTTTATGCAGTAATTTCTACAGAAATTAAAGAGGAAAAAGTTAACAATATCGATAATTCCAAAATGAAACGTTTGAAAATCTTATAAAATTACGAATGGCAAGATTGTTTGACAAAATATTAAAATTATTATTTTTTTATAATTTCAATGCTATTGAATTTATTTGTTGACAAGTAAATATTTTAAAATATTTTAGAAGATTATGATTTATCAGACTTTGATTTTATTCCAACTAGAAAATTTATAACAGCATTTTATTGGATTTTATGACTTTCACACGTAAGAATGTGAAGATGTCTCGAAACAATAATCTTCAGAAAGAAATTTCCAAAGAGAGAAAATATGAATTTCTACTTTTCCGTTTTCTACAAAATTTCGAGAAAATTGTAGATCTGTTATATATCAAATCTCCAAAGCTTCAGTAATCTCAAAGAAAAATCTCAAAATCATCCACTTCCAGCTTCACGGACAATAATACTCAAAGAGTAGCCCAATACCTCTTGTTCTCCATTCGCCGACACGTCTTATGCCGACACGTCGCAGAGGGGCATAGTGCCAATGGTCGCAGTTCCCCCGCGGTAAGCTGGCAGAGGAAGGAGGTCACCCGGTCACCCAGATGAGGTTCCTTGCCCGCCGTTTGTTGCCCCCTCGTTACGTCGCGTCGCACATCGACGGTGGCCGTCCGGGGTGCCCCACCGACCACAACGATCTTGACCAATCCTGTCCCCTGTTTTCGTACCGACCGCCGAACCGGTCGGTGATCCGACACTCATGGAACCGGCGCCGTATCCAGATTTAAGCTTCTTCTTTGCCGGGCAGGATCTCCGAAGATCTTCTCACTCGCGCGTTAGTTTAATTTTGAATCATTCGTCATTCGCGCGGTCACAGCACCGCAATAGATCCCGATCATCCGACTATTGCTCGATCAAGAGATCGAGCGTGATCGTAAAAGGAACGGCTCAATTGAACTAATAATAATTTTGAGGAATACGCCATGGCTGTGAGAGCAACGATCCTGGTGCTGATGGTCACGTTGGTGGTCGTCGCGTCCGCTGGATTGCTCGGTGAGCTGTTTGAAGCAAAATGTGATTAAGAAACGCTAGTGCGAAGATTCGGGTTCGCGTGAGAACACGCGCCGGAGATTTCAATGCGCGGACGCACGTGTTTGCTTACATTGGCACAATTATATTATTGTTTTGTATCATTCATGTGATAAACGCGATTGCAAAAGAGATTATATGACCGATTACTTTCTATTTGTTTGAAAAACGAAATATAAATTGGCGTTTAATTCATCTTGCCATGAAGTAAAACTAACTTGTGCCATGAATACGGTAATTTATTGTTAGAATAAATAATTCTTTTTACAGTGTTATTTGAAATTGTATTGTTGCTAACAGTTGTATTACAAAGAAAAGAGAGAGAAAGTTACTTACTTTTCTAATGCAATATATACATTTAAAATTTTAAAAAGCAATTTTATTTATCTATTTTCTATTTTTAAACAGATTAAACTCTTTAATATATATTATTAATATATATTATTATCACATATGACTTTCGAATTATTAATCCATTTCGTATACATTAAAAAATATTTGGGTAAGAGTTCCACGATAACAGTTTAAATAAGATCTTTGTTCTCTAATTTCTTATGCTATACTCAATTCTAAGCTACTTTGTCTCTATTGTCAATCCATATCGTCGTCCATAAAAATTGACGAAAGATGCCCTCAAAATTGTCATTCAATCGCTCGATCTCGACAATGCGCGAGAAAGTACACCAATGGAAATCCATGCATTGGCACACTTATTAGCATCCAAGTGTAGTTCTCCGGTCCATAAACATGGGTATAAACGTTTCAAATGTCACAGTCTAATTCGTCATTTCTCCAAAGGAGAATCCAAAGAAAACTTTTACGACGCGGCGGTGAAATGTGTAGAAATTTGACTTCTATTTGACTTTCGATCGGCGGCACGACTTTCGTTTTGTTCCGATTTCTCTATTCCGAGTTTCTCTGCCACGCGCGTCCCTTATCTCTCTCACATATATGTGTACATATACACACACATGCGTTTCCTGTCCGCAGAGACCCTGCTCTCATGGAACCTGCCGGAGGTCGAGGCGAGATCGTCCACGTCGCAATCCAAGTGCCTGTGTCAGACTTCCGGTTGTCTCTGCTGCGTTGACCTAAACTTGACGGCCACTATTGATCTAGGTGGACCAGCTTGCGTCAATATTAGGCAGAAAGAGCAGAATATCTCATTAAATTTGAGCTATGGCGATAATCCAATTCACAATGCAACGATAAAGATCGGCAAGTAATCAAATCGTAATGATAATAAAGAAATCTTATTTGTATTGAATTTTAAATTAAACCTAATATTGTCTAATAATTTAAATTTAACACGTTGAATTATAGATTAAAATTCAATTGAAAATATTAATATAATTTTACCGTTATTCAATAGTTTTTCGTAATCTTTTATTTTAATTTATATTTCTTATTCTTCTCACATTAAGCTTCTAGCCTGTGTTTTATATTTCGATTTATAATATAGATATTTTAATATTTGTCTATTAATATCTACATTTTTTGTATCAGATAAATGACACATTAATCGAATTAATATTTTTATTTTTGTAGCGAACGCAGCCAATAAACCGACATGCATGAATTTATTGTCGGATTTGGCTCAGATTTGCGCGCGATTTACATCAGTGAAGCAATCTGATGTCGGTGGCTACGATGGTTGTATGGTAATCGAACCGGCTTTGTTGGGTGCACCGCAAGCCACATACCATATAGGATGCTTCAATTTCTATCAGGGTGTCCGACAAGTGGAAGTTTCCGCGTAAGTATCTCTGTGATCTAGTTGAAAGTATTTGAAATGCAAAAAATATATTATATATGAAAGAATGTCTTGTTACTTCCTTTCGATCCTACACAGCATCACGGAAACGATAGAGCCCATTGATAACGCAGACGAAGAAGAGGACACTCTTAACACTGATGAGTTGATTGCTGCAGTGTCCGCTAGCGCCGAGCAAGGTATCGCGTTGTTCACTCAATGGCTAGGTCTTAATCTGAATCCAAAATTGAATCTCACAAGCAACGACAATGGACAACAAGACCGAATAACGAATAATGAACGGACAGGACCCTCAATTGATGTGTCTTCGAGATCGGCTCGCAATATGGACGATGCTGCCCAGAACGAAAAAAATGATGAGCGGTTCAAGCAACTGTTGAGCGCTCAGGACAATATCCTGAAAGGCTCAGCAACTATCGGACAATCTCACGGCGCGGAGACCACATTTGTTTATTCTAGACCAAGCGATCTAATAGCTGACAGAAACGCGACGGAAGAGGCCAAGAAGAAACTCGAAGCGGAAGCTGTGATACCGCAACACCGAATCGTAGTACCAAAAGAATCCAGGAGGGGCGGACGGGCATACAACATTCATCAACACATCAATGAAATCTGAGTTGTACTGTGTGATCGGTACCTCGTGCAGGAAATTATCAACTCATTCTTTTAGAGTGCTGCACCTAGACTATTCTCGTATGTATGCACGCGGAGCTGGGTGATGGAGAGGAGGTTATTACTTCATTTAATCATCTCGCCCGTCGCGGTAATTTAATCTTTACGATTAGTACAAATCGTGATCCTCGATAATATCATTGAGGCTAATGCTAATAAATCAATGTATCGCAATTTGCGATATAATGAAGCAAAATGGGATTGCAACTTCGCACATAGTTCAATCTTCGATAGCTTAAATTCTCCGCCTCCCGAAAAATTCATCCTTATATTTTCAAATACTATAGTGCATATAAAAGCTACATAACATAATAGCAAATCGTATGTACTATAATAATACATGGAAACACAGAGATAAAAATTTCTTCTTTTTAACAATCTGAGTAATTTTATTATTTATTATTTTAAAGTTTCTTATAAAATAGAATCTAAAAAGATAATTTTTATAAGCTTTACTTATATATTATTTTGTTAAATTAAAAAATTTTGATAAACCTTTCTACAAATCTTTCTTGCTTCTATGCATAGTTTTCCCTATTGTTGCGATCTTATCCTATTCATTATACGTGTATCTCAATTATTTTATTCTCGCTCAGCTCTTCAAATATGATCTCCCGCGATTGTGATCAATGTTTGCTTGTCGATTTCATTCTAAAATCATCGCTTTTCTTGCGATGATGTACTAATCTACAATAATTACTCACAAGATCTTGACTAAACGTATAATTGATCTTACGTTTTACTAGGAAATTAGTTGATCAATTGTTAATTAACTGACAATAATTTATTTATTTAAAAAAAAATTAAAAATAAATATTTGACGATGACTTCGAATTCCCAGAGCTCAGGCGTTGTCTATAAATAATAACTTAGACGTTTCTTATCGTATATATTACATGTTTCTTCCTCTTCAAGCTTGTCGTAATTTAAAAAAAAATATAACGACAGTTTCACGCCACACATCCGTGTACATACTATAAATTAGTATTAAAAAATACGAAATGGTAAACGGAATGGGCAATACGACTGTCACAAGGATATTTAATTAATTCTGCGTGTGACACAGAAATAATAAATGAATAATAAAATATTCACACATTATATATGTTAGTTCTGTTATTCATTATTTCGTTGGTTATGTTCCTTCTTCCTCTCCTTATATATATATATAATATACGTATAATGCATATATCAATGGCTATCGTGCTTATTTGCTCGATCCAGCTTTAACTGTAAAACACCTCGATACTGATCATCGATAATAGTGAGTGCTTTCTAACAAGAACATAATATAACAGTGAATCGTTACATCCTTGTTGTTTGCCTACGTTAAAAAAGGACAAAACGATTCACTGTGTTACACAGTATCTGTGTCCTTGCTGGAAAACACCCACTATTAAAGATCGTCAACCCTAGGCAAATTTTCGGCGGTATAAAAAGAGGGAGCGTCCCCAAGGGAGATAATTGAAGAACATTGACATTATCGATTAATTAATATATAAAAGATATAAATTTGCTATTATTAACATAAATATTTGGCTATATGTATATCATTAAATTTTATAATTTTTTATTACA
>Ga0157364_1001166_pt1 | contig 21526 bp, 17 predicted proteins | sample AttsexASBM2_FD_111476 | JGI IMG/M metagenome (GOLD analysis project Ga0157364, IMG submission 111476) | Fungus gardens microbial communities from leaf cutter ant in Ribeirão Preto, State of São Paulo, Brazil - Atta sexdens ASBM2 | ecosystem: Host-associated > Fungi > Mycelium > Unclassified ...
AAAAGAGGGCACCATTCCTTTAATTCCCTCTCCTTCCAGACCATGGCAGGCTGAACAGTTAACTTCATAGCTTAGTGCGGCATCTGTTTTCCCACTTTCACTCATGGTGAATGCCTGGCCGGGATGTTTATCAGAGGCGGGCAGGCTGCGCAGATAAACTGCCACGGATTTTAGGTCGCTGCGGTTGAAGTATTGTGTCGAATGCTCCACCGCCTCTGCCATTGGACCCGCCGCCACGCTGCTCCCATTCGCGCCGGTTTTAAGATACTCCTCGATTTGTCCCGGCTTCCATAAGCCGATGCCGGCATGGGGATTCGGCGTGATATCAGGTGCAAACCAGCTGCCAAGCGTACCGCCCTGCAAATAGCCATTATTAACCTCGCCGCCCAAAAAATTACGCGCCGTATGGCAAACGCTACAGTGCGCGGGTCCGTCAACAATATATTTTCCCCGGTTCCACTCTGCATTTTTACTCGGATCGGATCGAAAGCCGCTGTTATCAAAAAACAACATGTTCCATCCCGCCATGGCGAGTCGAATGTTATAGGGAAAATGCATACCGCCATTTTCATCGACAGAGTTGCTGATAGCAGGTAGCGTCGACATATACGCCCATAAATCATGCATTTCGCTATCGTTCATTTTGACATAAGAGGTGTAAGGCATGGCCGGGTAGAGAAGACCATGACGTCCTCTGCCCTGCCTGACCGCGTCAAAGAAGTTGCGCTCAGTCATATTACCGATACCGCTCGCCTTATCCGGCGTGATATTGGAGGTCATTAGCGTGCCGAATGGCGTATCGATACGGTAGCCGCCAGCAAAATTGGTCTGATGACAGGCGGCGCAATCGGCAAGGCGCATAACGTATTCTCCGCGCTTAATCGCCTCCGGATTAGCGCTATGGAAATCTGCCAGTTTGATTCTGTCGTCGGCTACTGACGAGCGCGAACTTTCCATTACTCCCCATATTTTACCGAAGAGAGCAATACCCGCCAGCACCGCCGCGGCGGCAAGGGTTAATGAGCGTTTCTTTTTATTGTTCATGGTTAGGCCTGCACCAGCGGAGAGGGATTATTAATATATTTCTGGTGAATGGCCTGGGCGGCGCGAATGGCCAGCGCGCCCACGGTCACGGTCGGGTTATAGCCGCCGTTGTTAGGAAAAGCAGAAGCCCCCACCACAAAGAGATTATGCGCGTCCCAGCTCTGCAGATAAGGATTCAGCGCGGAGGTGGAAGGATCCGCCCCCATAACGGCGCCGCCGATAGTATGTGAGCTGTGCTGCATATAGGGATTCCAGCTACGATCGGACTGATTCTCCACAACCAGATGTTTGCCGCCAGTCTGCTTCATAATCTCTACTGCGCGGTCAGTAACATACCTTGCCATATTGATATCATTTTGGTTCCAGTCGAAAGTCATGCGTAATAAAGGCTGTCCATGACGATCTTTATAAGTGGGATCCAGATCCAGATAGGCTTCACGTACCGGCATTGAGGTTCCCTGGCAAAAAATTGTTGCAGCAGACTGATAGTCGCGCGCATAACCCGCCTTCCATTCACTGCCCCAGCGCTTAGTCCCAGGGCGCAGGGTATTCATGTTCTGGATCGGCCTTCCGTTAGTTGAAAAGCCCATGATGCCAGCGCCGCCAATAAAATCGAGGTGGCTGTGATCAAAATTATCACCATTGAAATCATCGATTTGCACAGCCAGCGCCCCGCCTCCGATAAAAGGATTCATATATTCGCCGTCAAAAAATCCCGTTACGGAAGAGCAGGTTTGATAGTTATAATTCCGCCCGATCGTGCCTTTGCCGGTTTGCGCGTCATAGGGGGTTCCCACCTGTGACAGCAGCATTAGTCGGACATTATCCATCTGATAGGCGGTAATACACACGATGTCCGCCGGCTGAAACCCGCGCTCCCCTTCCTTAGTAATAAAGCTAACGCCTTTTACGGTTTTACCATCCTCATGTTTGACCGCATGAAGCACTTCAGTATCGGTAAGTAGCGTGAAGTTGGGGCGGCGCATTAGTGCAGGCAGAATACAAGCCTGTGGGGAGGACTTTGAAAAGTTACCGCAGCCGTGGAAATCGCAGAAACCGCAATAGGTACAGGGTCCCATTGTCACACCAAGGGGATTAACATAGGCCTGCGAGATATTGCCAGCCGGAATGGTAAAAGGATGGAATCCCATACGTTCCGTTGTTTCACGATATTTACGCATCCAGTGCGTGTCTTTTAGCGGCGGGGTCGGATAATCGCGTCTGCGCGCGCCTTCAAAAATGTTGCCGCCCGGCTGAGATTCACCGTTGAGGTTGCCCGCGACGCCAGAGGTTCCGGCAATACGTTCAAACCTGTCGTAGAACGGCTCCATTTCTTCATAAGTGACGCCCCAGTCCTGAAGCTGCAGCCCTTTCGTTTTCGCCAGGCCATAGCGCTCGCGGGTACGCGTGGCGACTTGAAAATCCCAGGGCGTAAAACGCCACGACATGCCTGCCCAATGCGTTCCTGCTCCTCCCACGTTCCAGCCAAACTGAAAAGCTGACCAGTTACGCACTGGGGCTGCTTCCTGATGACTAAAGTTGCGGAAGGTTGTGGTTTCTACACGCATTGGCTGCATAATTTTGCGGCGTGTTGTCCAGCGCAGTTCATCGGGATCAACGGCTACAGGGTAATCTGTCGACGTGTCCCGCCAGGCCCCACGCTCAATGCCGACGACATTAAGTCCCGCGCGAGTAAGTTCCTCCGCCATGACTGAGCCTGCCCAGCCCATGCCAACAATAACGACATCTGCTTTTTTTCTTGTCACTGACATTAATGCTGCTCCGAAAATTAATCGTTAGGGATAAGGCTGACGGGTATCAGGTCGAGGTTTTCACCACGCCGATCGATATAGGGCCGGTAATCATAACGCGCGCCTGGAAAACCGATCATTTTCCAGCCCGCCATATTTTTATTACCACCATATATAGGGTCAGCCAGGTATCCTTCACGGACATTCTGGAGCATGAGTTCAAAAAAGGCCTGGCTATCGACATTCGCTAAAGTTATTTTACCGACTTCCATCTTTGTGAGGAAATCATCAATATTCTCCGCTTTAAGATTAAAAAAAGAGGTGTGACAGGTGTTCTGAGCCCATAACTCAATTGCCGCTAAACCAGTTAAATAACGCTCGCGCGGCGTGCTGAGAAACTGTGGGCTACCCATTATTTTCTTCTCATTTTCCGGGTGAAGCGGTCCTTCAAGATAAAGCGCCGCGCCGGAGCCGTAATCGCCTGCCAGTTCGCTGTCTATAAATTCAATACAACCCGCTTCACTCGCAGAAGGCCCATATTGGTCGGCAGGAATAAGCCTGTCAAAGAGAGCCGCAAGATTCTTACGCGCGGTTTCATCAGTCAGTACGCGAAAGCCCTTCTGCCATGCTGGCTGTGGCATATGATCATTATTGAGTGCCGTTTCTACTGGCACATTATGCATTTCCTCGGCTTTCAGCTTCGGAAGTAGCGTCAGCGAAGCGACAACAGAGCTTAGTGAGAAAAGAGCTTCTCTCCGGTTCATCGATTTTCCTTACCTGCCAGCCTGTGCCGACAGTTTTTCATATTTAACCCTGGCGAACGGCAACAGAAAGCCCGCCTGATAACAGACAAAAATGTAAACAGCAGAAAACAGGCTGCGGCAGTGTGGCCTCAGGTATTTATTCCTGATGACTGCCAGCCCTGTATAACAGAGGATTTAATAAACGAGGCTTTTTTCCCTAGCAGAAAAAAACTCATACTTTTACATAAAACGTTCCATACTTTTTCGGCATGCCAGAGCCGTCTCCCAAAGATCCCGCTCCCAGTAATCGGGGCTCAGTAATTCAGGAGACCAGACGCCATCATAGCCTGTTGCTTTTACCGCCTCAGCCCAGCGCGGAATATCGACTTCGCCTGCACCAGGAGCATAATTACGCTGCACCCGTTCATCCCATTTTTCTCCGGGCAGGGCAGCGCGACCGTCACAAAAATGCACCCCATATATAAGGTTTTTATTCATCGCCGCCACCTCTTCAGGACGCGTCTTGCCACCAGCATGAAGGTGCCAGAAATCGATCACCACACCGATATTATCCTTTCCGCTCTCCTGAATAAGCGTTAACGCCTGGCTTAGGGAGTTAAATGAGGTAAATGCGACAACCTCAATCTGGAATTTTATGCCTGATTTTTTACCTGTATCGGCGATGGCCGATATATTATCCAGCAGAATGGCCTGCCGTTCTGCTTCCGGAAGAGAGTCGATTTCGTTCAAAGCCATAATTTGTACAACGGGGCATTGCAGCTCAGCGGCGGCGAGACAGATTTTTTCCGCTTCCTGCATCAAAGCGACTCGCTCTTGCATCCGATGCCTGCCAATCTGTTTGAGCGCATTGATACAGGTGACTTGAACGTTATATTTCGCCATCAGCTGGCGAAATGCCGCGTAGCTGCCACCGTTTTCGAGATAACGAAACAGGTGTTCAGGCAGCAGTTCCAGCCCGCTGAATCCTGTTTCATGCGCTATACGTAGCTGCGTTACAGCATTGCTGTGCCAGACCGAAACGCCATGCAATGACAACTTCATCTTTTCTCCTTTGCTTTAACTTCTGAGATGCGACCGTCTGATACGTAGCTCTCCCTGGCGCCAGCTCCCCTGCGGATCGGCCTGTCCGTCAATAAGGCGGTTAAGCGCTTCCTCTATTACCCTGTCCGCTTTCTGGCTGAAGCTTGTCAGTTGCATAACCGGTGAGCTCGCTTCGTCAATATCGTCAAAACCAACGACAGCCATTGAAATGCCAGCGTCGCGCAATGCATCTATCACGCCTAAAGCCAGCGCGTCGTTTTCGCAAAACAGCGCGTCTACCCTCTGATGAGCGGTCTGCTGTAAATAATCACGCATTGTTTTATATGCCAGGTCTCGCGAGTAATGACCGGCGGTTAACAAGGCGGTCAAATGACGACCACTGGCTTCCAGACCATCCTGAAATCCTTCCATACGCAGAAGGTGGCTGCTAAGGGTATCGGGTCCTTTCATATAGCCGTAGGTTTCATAATCCTGCTCTAACAGCAGTGACGCAATTTGCCTGCCTGCCTGATAGCCATCGATGGCAACGGCGTCAATGCCGGGTATCTCTGTATTACGAAACACCTGCACCAGCGGTATGCCGTGTAACTCCTGTGCTACTTTTCTCATCTCGTCAGTCAGCACAGTGCCGAGAAACAGAATGCCGTCGACCTGTAGCTGATCGGCCATTATCATGACTGAGCGATAGTTTTCGCCTTCCGTGACGTTGAGCAACAACGCTGTATAGCCGCGGCTCTGGAGCTGCCGACTCACGATGTCGAGCATCAGCATCGAATGCGGATTTTTGAGTTCGTCTATCGCCACGCCAACGATCTGCGTACGTTTTTGCGACAGGCTGCGAGCCAACAGGTTTGGGCGATAGCCCAACGTCTCTGCGGCGGCCAGCACAGCCTCTCTCGCTTTGTCTGAAATAGAGGCGCCTTCAGTAAAGGCGCGTGACACTGTCCATTTCGACACGCCAGCCATTTGAGCCACGTCGCTGGCGGTGGCTTTGCGCTGTAAAGTAACTTTCGTTTTAGAGGTCATTTGTCTGCGTTTTCATTGCGGTATAGGCAAGTGCATTGAACGTTAAACACAGCTCTAATGGAATCCTCCCCTGTCATAAAGATCGGCAAAGGCTACCCGTCAAAACCTAATGTTGCGATTATGTTGCGGATTGCACCCGATTGCAATAAATTTTGCAACCGGGTGCATAAGCGAGACAACGCTCTTCGATCTGGTAAGAATTAAGGGGGATTGATATGCGGCCGATAAAAATGGGTTTCCGGCGTTCAAATTCCTGTGCTGGAAATCAACCTATCATCTGGCAAAGATTAAAATGCTAAAATTTTACTACTTTTTTCAATAGGTTAATCTTAGGTATATGGATGCTATATCCAGTCTTTATTGCGGCTTTAACTCTCCATACCAGTAAGAAGCCGTAACGCCGCCGTCCATCAGAAAATCGCTGCCGGTAATAAATGAGCCTTCCGGCCCCATTAACAATGCGGCAACAGCACCAACTTCATCTGGTGTTCCGCCACGACCCGCCGGCGAAATTTCAAGCATTCTTCGATAACCGGCTCCACGCGGCCCCGAAAGTTCATCATTGGCAAGGGGAGTGAAAATAATACCGGGACTGATGGTATTGAGACGAGCCCCACGTTTCCCCCACTTAACCGCTTCCGCCATTACTCGAAGAGAGTTACCCCGTTTCGAGTACTGATACGCCAGTAGCGGGTCGGTGATTTTATCTTTTTGTAGCATCGGCAGAGCCAGCAACGTTTCCGTCTCTGTAGTAGCAAGCGCTTCGTTCTCCTCTACAGTCAGCGGCGGCAGTCGGTGGCCTGACTGTGAGGCAATAACAATGCCGGAGCCGCCATTAGCAATCACTTTGCCAAACTCTTCTAAAACAACAGCCGTGCCATAAAGATCGACAGCAAGGATGGTTTCTGAAGAAGCCTGCGAAGGTGAGACGCCCGCCGCATGGATGACACCCATAATCTCGCCCAGCTCCGTCGCCCTTTTTACCAGAGCCTGGATAGAGGCCCGCGAAGAGACGTCGACATGCGATGTAGTGACGTCGAATCCAGCGTCTTTTAATACCTGAGCCGCCGCGTCTGCATTTTCCTGCCTCAGATCGGCCAATAAAACGTGTTTGCCCTGACTGACGCGGCGCGCGATAGCCTGCCCTATTGAACCTGCGCCGATTACCACTATGAGATTTTTCATCATGCTCTCCTTTCAAGAAGGGTCAATAAAATAACGGAATGTTATTTATTGTAGTCATCTCGTAAGCAGCAAACATCAAGCGATTAATGATTGAAGTTATGAATAACATGCATGAATCAGAGGCGATAAATTTTATCACTGGATAGTCAGTATGGGGATTTTTGTGATTCTGACAGAACGGTGAAGCATAACCAAAGCATCAAGGCCGGCTGTTTTTAGCCAGCCTTTAGAGCAGAGTGATTAGCTGAGGGAAAGGGATTTCATATCAATAACAAAGCGATATTTTACATCACCACGTTGCATACGTTCGTATGCCTGGTTGATATCCTGCATGTTGATTATCTCCACGTCGGAGGTAATCCCCTGCTGAGCGCAAAAATCCAGAAGCTCCTGCGTTTCTGGCACTCCACCAATCAACGAGCCTGCTATCGATTTTCTGGAACGGACAAGCGGTACGGTATTCAGAGCGGAATCGAGTTCTCCCAGGAAACCCACCAGCACCAGAGTACCGTTCAGTTTCAAAGCAGGCATATAGGGATTCAGATCATGCACATAAGGTACCGTATCGATAATCAAATCAAACTGGCCTTCAGCCGCTTTCATTTGAGCTTCATCGGAGGAAAGAATTACCTTATCTGTGCCAAGGCGATACGCATCAGCCTCTTTGCCAGATGAGCGGCTAAAAAGCGTGACATGCGCGCCCAGACCCTTAGCCAGTTTAATCGCCATATGACCTAAACCACCTAAGCCCACAACGGCAATTTTACTTTCAGCACTGATTTTCCAGTAACGCAAGGGAGACCATGTGGTGATACCGGCACACAGCAAAGGCGCGGCTCCCGCTAAATCCAGCCCGTGGGGAATGCGGAGAACAAAGCGCTCAGAAACGATAATGCTCTCTGAATAACCGCCAAACAGTAGTTTGTCGTCATGGCGATCATAATCGTCATAGGTAAGAGTGGCGCCTTCTTTGCAATATTGTTCCAGTCCGTCATTGCAGGCGTCACAGTGACGACATGAATCAACCAGACAGCCAACGCCGACATTATCGCCTGGTTTAAAACGGGTTACGCCGGCCCCTACATGAGTGACACGCCCAATAATTTCATGGCCCGGAACCACAGGATAGGTGGTATGGCCCCAGTCATTACGAGCATGATGCAAATCTGAATGACACACCCCACAGTAAACAATGTCGATAGTCACATCATCTGGACGGGGCTCACGCCTTTCGAAAGTGAAAGGAACCAGTTGTTGAGTTGAAGAATGTGCTGCATATCCCGCTATTTTCATCGTCATATTATTGCTCCTCGTTATCTGGATAATAAAAAGTATGACCCTACAACGCGCCCCAATACTTGCCTGTTAACGTCTCTCTTTTGCCTGATATGACATAATATTTAAAATGCTGTTTAGCTACATAGTTACTCTGCGTTAAACTCTTCGGTCAATCAGGTTGATGCGGAAGTTCGTTATGACAGAAAAAAGCATTCAAAACGGGCTGAAAGCCTTCAAAAAAATCATTGCTTTAAATGGCAACAAAGAGAGAGGTTATAGAAACGAGCTGCGGCATTTTCGCCATGATCGACCCAGATGGCTTTCACCCTGCATTTATGAACCCAGCATTGCATTAATCTTACAGGGCCAAAAAAAGGTTATTCATAATAATAGAGAGCTGGAGTATGGGCCGGGCAGTTTATTACTGACCTCACTTGATGTACCAGTCATCTCTGCGATTACAGAGGCCTCGCCTGAAATACCCTATATCAGTTTGCTGCTTAAACTCGACAGGCAAGTGTTTGCAGAATACTTGCACCAGATCCCGCTACCTGAACAAGAGTGTATCGGCGATTTTAGGCCTCTCTCAATATGGCGTGTCGATGGTGATCTACTGGATATTTTTATGAAAATGGAAGAAGCCTGTGTGTCTGACACATTGGGATCGTTGCTCATGCCGCTTTTAAAAAAAGAGATGGCAATACGGCTTTTGGCGGGCAGATACGGGATGGATATTCGCAAAGCGCTTCACGCTACGACTTCAGCAGGAAAAATCTCGTGCGCAATTGAATGGCTTAAAGGAAATTATGTCGAACCTTTTAATGTTCAGACCCTGGCGAATAAAGCTTTTATGAGTGTTTCTACATTCCGACAATACTTCAGACATGTTACCGGCCTGAGCCCATTACAATATCAGAAAAGCTTACGCCTTATCGAAGCCCGCAAGCTCATGCTTAGTGGAGAAGTAGATGCCACTCATGCCAGTATGTCAGTAGGATATGAGAGCATTTCACAATTTAATCGTGAGTATCGACGGATGTTTGGCCAGCCACCCATGCGGGATATAAGGTCAATAAAGGGAAGTAATCTTTTTTAAGCCTCTTTCTGCGCTTGAGCAATAAATAAATTTTGCCCTCTCCTGGCCGGTAGATGAGGAGTGATTACATGAAGTACGGGCGAACGTGAAAAATTTATTGATGAATAGAATTCATAGCCTTGATAATTATCCCCTGCTTAATCGTTACAGAGAAAAAAATTACTATTCATCATCTTCTTCTCTGCATGTCAGGAAAAAAATGATTAAGTCAGTTAAAGCCATTGGCACAGATTCATCATCTAACCCTATGAAAGAATTCAGCATTAAGCGGCGTGGACTGTTGCCTGACGACGTTGAAATGGACATCCTTTACTGCGGCATCTGCCATTCAGATCTGCACCAAATCAAAAATGACTTTGGCGGTACCCACTACCCGGTGGTGCCTGGCCATGAGATTGTCGGCCGCGTTACAGCAGTAGGTGCAGAGGTTAAAAAATTTAAAGTCGGCGATTATGCTGCGGTAGGCTGCATTGTTGATTCATGTGGAACCTGCCCTGCTTGCTCTCGTGATTTACAGCAGTTCTGCGAAGCGGGCGTAACACTCTCCTATAATACGCCCGATAAACATCTTGGCGGCATGACATACGGTGGTTTTGCACAAACCTATGTCTGTAAAGAGAGTTATACCCTGAAAATGCCCTACTTTAAAAACATGGCCGCCGCCGCGCCTCTTTTATGTGCGGGTATTACGGTTTATTCACCCCTCAAACACTGGAAAGCCGGTGCCGGAAAAGTGGTTGGGATTTTGGGTATTGGTGGCTTAGGCCATGTGGCCATTCGTATTGCACGGGCAATGGGTGCACACGTCATCGTTCTGACCACGTCATCCGCCAAAGTGGAAGATGCAAAGCGACTGGGCGCACATGAAGCGGTTCTTACAACCGATCCACAACAGATGAAAGCGTTTGGGGGTAAAATTGACCTCATTATTGATACGGTCTCAGCCAAACATGATGTTAATGCTTATCTGAATCTACTGCGTATCGATGGGTCGGTTGTGCTTGTAGGGCTTCCAGCTGAGCCTGTCGAAATTGGTGCGTTCAATGTGGTAAAAGGACGCCGTAGTTTTGCTGGTTCAAATATTGGCGGCATCAATGAAACCCAGGAAATGCTCGAGTTTTGCGCCGAGCATAACATTACTGCAGACGTTGAGGTTATTAGCGCTGATAAAATCAACGAGGCTTTTGAGCGCCTTGAAAAAAATGATGTTAAATACCGCTTCGTTGTAGATATGGAAACGCTTAAGTAATCCACAAGCAGGCATACCGCAGTATTACGTTATGCCTGCTTCTGCTTACAGCAGCTTATTTTATCCCTGTGCATGCATTTTTCCGCCAGTAAGATCTTCTATAGCCGGATTTTGATAAAATCTCCCTGTACGTCATGGCCTGAAAATGCGTGAATGATTGCGCGCAAGTCCTGATCAACTAGCCAGTCGTAACCTGTCCTACCCCCATCCTCTGTAAACAGATGATGTTTGAAGAGTCCACTAATGAAATCAGCACATATCATCTGTGACTGAATCACACTAATTTCGCTTTCTTTCCAGGTTAATATTGTAGAGCACAGGATTACTTACTTTACGGATAACGGCCAGGGAGTATTACGTTGAAAAAGAGGCTTGCTGCATTAATATTTTTAGCCATTCCCGGTGTTTATGCTTTTACAGGAGATAATATGATGATTGATGTTCTTAAGAGTGGTGCTAAACCTGCAACAGAGGGCCCGGAAAGTTATTTTACTGGAAAAGTGCTTATTAAAAATCCTTTCCAGGCAACGGAACCCGCCCGTACGGGGGGCGCAACCGTTGCTTTTCAACCTGGCGCTCGCACTGCGTGGCATACGCATCCGTTAGGTCAGACACTGATTATTACAGACGGGGAGGGATGGGTACCAGAATGGAATCAATCCGCTCAAAAATTGAATAAAGGCGACGTTGTCTGGATACGTCCAGGCGTAAAACACTGGCATGGCGCCAGTGCAGATAAGGCTATGACGCATATTGCTATTGCAGAGTCTCAGGATGGTAAGGTGGTTGACTGGCTGGAGCACGTCAGCAACGAACAGTATCAGCAGTAGACAGGAAGTTTGCTCTTCCGGGACGGCATCGTCCCGGTTATTCCCTGCTATTCTGCAATGCGTATAACAGGAGAAAGGTGTTGTTTTAGTCGCAGGGCAATTAGCCAACCCGCCAATGCAACCATTCCCAACGTCGCGCCCATCGGCCACGGCGTATGATCTGACCACCAGCCTAAAATGGCCGCGCTGAAAATACCCGAGCCGTAATGCATTGCCCCAATCAGGGATGATACTGCGCCTGCGTTTGTGGTCGTTTCTGCCAGTGCGCCAGCCACTGAGTTCGCCACAATGAACCCATTCATAGATGCATAGATAAAGAAAGGCAGAATTAAGCCTGTTATTCCTCCCCAGCCAAAGCGGCTATCAATGGCAAAACCGATGCCGGATAACGCAGCTACGGCTGTACCGTAATGAAAGAGTCTTTCGCTACCCACTCTACTCACCAGCCGTTTGTTTATAAAGTTTGCACTTATGATGCCAACCACGTTTACCCCAAATAAAAGACCATAAAACTGAGGCAAAACATGGTAGTAATTGATGTAAGCGTCCGGGGTTCCTGCGATAAATGCGTAAAACCCGGCGTAATAGCAGGCTCCTGCAAGCCCATAGCCCATAACACGTTTGTCCTTAACAAGACGCAGGTATCCTGCTAAAGCATGGCTCAGCGGCGAGGTGGCTCGCGCTGAGGGCTTAAGCGTTTCAGGCAACAAAGATAATCCAGCCAGTGCCATCATCCCCATACCGGCCATTACCCAGAAAATCATATGCCAGTTGCTGTGTATCAGGATCTGACCACCCAGGAATGGTCCTGACAAAGGCGCGACCGCCATAAACATAAAGAGAGTGGATAGCATTTGAGCAGAGCGTTCTCGGCTGTAAAGGTCACGCACCATTGCCCGAGCCAGCACCGGTCCGGCACAGGCGCCTGCAGCCTGTATCACCCGCCAGATAATCATTTCGATAATGGAGCTTGCCTGCGCGCAGCCAGCTGAACCAAACACAAAAAGCATCAACCCCAGCGCGACCGGCAGACGTCGCCCGTAACGGTCACCGACGGGGCCCCAAATAAATTGTCCAAGGCTGAATCCAATAAGGAAACCTGAAAGCGTGAACTGCACACCGCCAGAACCCGAATGGAATTCCTGGCTGATCGCCGGCATAGCGGGTAAATAGAGGTCGGTCGAAACAGATGCGAAAGACATAAGCGCGCTAAGAATGATTAGGATACGCAAATCACTGCGGTGTTGTTCAGGATGCAAGGGTTTCATTTTCTGCATGAGATGTGGAATGAAAGAAGGCCGGGAAAACCGGCCTTACCAGGATGAACAGAAGTTTAACAGCTGACGAGATATCCGATTAGTCCAGGGCACAGACACAGCCCTATGAGCGTTGCTCATTAGTCTGGTCCGCGCCTGAGTCAGCCAGACAAATATCAGGATGCTGACGAAGCGGTTTGTTCTTCGTCTTCATCATCTACTTTTTTCCCACCAAAACGGCGCCGCACGACGACAAAGAAGACGGGTACGAAATAAATTGCCAGCAACGTTGCCGCAACCATTCCGCCTATGACACCGGTGCCTACGGCATTCTGAGCACCGGAGCCTGCTCCAGTACTGATTGCTAACGGTAAAACGCCCAGTATAAATGCCAGCGATGTCATCAGAATGGGGCGTAAACGCATGCGAGCCGCATTAAGCGTTGCTTCAACTATCCCCTTTCCTTCCAGCTCAATCTGATCTTTAGCGAACTCTACGATAAGAATGGCGTTTTTGGCGGAAAGACCGATTGTCGTCAAAAGCCCAACAACGAAATAAACATCGTTGTTTAAACCACGCAATGTAGTCGCCACAAGCGCACCCAGCACACCCAACGGAACGACCAGCATGACCGAAAACGGGATTGACCAGCTCTCATAAAGCGCAGCAAGGCATAAGAACACGACTATCAGTGAAAGCGCATAAAGCGCTGGAGCCTGATCACCGGTCATACGCTCCTGATAAGACATGCCTGTCCAGTCATAGCCAATTCCTTCGGGTAACTGGCCGGCCAGTTGCTCCATCAGCGCCATCGCCTCGCCAGAGCTTTTACCGGCTGCAGGCTGTCCCAGAATTTCAACAGATGAGAGGCCGTTGTAACGTTCCAGACGAGGAGAGCCATATTCCCATTTAGCCGTTGAGAAGCTAGCAAAGGGAACCATCTTGCCGTTGTCCGCCCGGACAAACCACTTATCCATATCGTCTGGCATCATACGGTACGGTGCATCGCTCATGACGTAAACTTTCTTTACCCTGCCATGATCAACGAAGTCGTTAACATAGCTTCCTCCCCATGCTGCGCTAAGGGTTGTATTAATATCATCCAGTGAGACGCCAAGCGCAGTCGCCTTTTCCTGGTCTATATTAATTTTGTACTGCGGGTTATCTTCCATACCATTGGGACGTACAGCGGTCAAAACGTCAGGATGCTGACGCGCCATATCGAGCAATTTATTCCTTGCCTCAATAAGTTTTTCATGTCCCTGACCAGCCCTGTCTATCAGTTCAAAATCGAACCCTGTCGCATTACCCAGGGCAATAATGGGCGGCAGGTTAAAAGCTACGACCTGACCGTCGACAATTTTTGAAAAAGCTTGTGAGGCACGGCTGACTATCGCGTCGACTTTATTAGCCAGACCTGGGCGCGCGTCCCAGTCTTTAAGCCCAACAAAAGCGATGCCCATATTCTGACCACGGCCAGCGAAACCGAAACCGTTAACGGTCAGAACGTTAGCCACATTTGCCTTTTCATCCTTGAGGTAATAATCGTTAATTTCATCAAGGACCTTCTGCGTACGCTCCTGTGTCGCACCAGCAGGTAAGATGGCCTGGGTAGCCAATACGCCCTGATCCTCACCTGGCAAAAAGGAAGTAGGAAGCCGCATAAACAGCACGGCCATTCCGACGACAATAATCCCATATATCGCCAGATATCGACCTGAGCCGTGCAGCATACGTGCAACAACCGCCGTATAGTGATGCGAACTTTGGTCAAACTTGTGATTGAACCAGCCGAAAAAACCATGCTGACGACCATGCTGCCCAGGTTTTACGGGCTTAAGAATGGTTACGCACAGCGCCGGTGTCAGAATCAGAGCGACAAGTACGGACAAGGCCATTGCCGAAACAATAGTGATGGAGAATTGCCGGTATATCACCCCGGTGCTACCGCCAAAAAATGCCATAGGTACGAATACTGCCGACAATACCAGCGCAATGCCGACCAGAGCACCCTGAATTTGCTGCATTGATTTACGCGTCGCGGCCTTTGGCTTTAGCCCTTCCTCTGCCATAACGCGCTCGACGTTTTCAACCACCACGATCGCATCATCTACCAGCAAACCTATCGCAAGCACCATCCCAAACATGGTGAGGGTATTAATGGAATAACCAAAAATACTGAGGATGCCAAACGTTCCCAGCAGGACAACCGGTACGGCAATGGTTGGAATAAGCGTTGCCCGAAAGCTCTGCAGGAAAAGGTACATCACCAGAAAAACCAGGATAATGGCTTCTACCAGCGTTTTGACAACTTCATGAATAGAAATATTGATGAAAGGTGTCGTGTCATATGGGTAAACAACCTTCAGTCCATGAGGGAAAAAAGGTTCCAGATCCGCAATTTTCGCGCGGATTGCTTTCGCCGTGTCGAGCGCATTCGCTCCGCTTGCCAGCTGAATACCCAGTGCAGAGGCCGGTTTTCCGTTGACCTTCACGACAAAGTTATAGCTTTCTCCGCCTCGCTCAATTCGGGCCACATCATGTAACCGCACCTGAGAACCATCGTTATTGACTTTGAGTAGAATATTCCCAAACTCTTCAGGCGACGTCAGACGCGTCTGAGCGATAATTGATGCGTTGAGCTGCTGTCCTTTCACCGGCGGCGCTCCCCCCAGCTGTCCCGCAGCAATTTGCGCATTCTGCGTTTCAATCATACTAATAACGTCAACCGGGGTCAGTTGATAGTTATTAAGCTTGTTGGGATCCAGCCATATACGCATCGCATACTGTGAACCGAATAACGTCGTGTCCCCGACGCCATTGATGCGACTCAGGGGATCCTTGATATTTGAGCCTACATAGTCGGCGATGTCTTCCATGCTCATCCGGCCGGTCTCATCAACGAACGCAGGCACCAGAAAGAATACGCTGGATGATTTACGAACCGTGATACCTTGCTGTTGCACTTCCTGCGGTAGCAGCGGAGTGGCCAGCTGTAACTTATTCTGCACCTGCACCTGGGCAATATCGGGGTCGGTGCCATTTTCAAACGATAATTTTAATTCCAGCGTCCCGGATGAATCGCTGGTTGAGGCCATATACATCAAACCATCCAGACCACTCATATTCTGCTCAATAACCTGCGTGACGGTATTCTGCAGGGTAGTTGCGTCAGCTCCAGGGTAGGTGACGCGAATAGTTACTGCAGTGGGCGCGACATCGGGATACTGCGCGACAGGGAGTTTGAAAACGGCAATTGCCCCTGCCAGCATAATGATAATAGCGAGCACCCAGGCAAAAATTGGCCGGTCTATGAAAAACTTCGACATCGGTCAGGCATTCCTGTTGGTAATTAAGAGTCAGGTTGGGTTGACGTCGTTGCCGACGCGGTCGTGGCGGACTGTTGTGGCATGTCCGAGGGCGCAACCGTCATACCCGGTTGCGCACGCTGCAGCCCTGATACAATGATGCGCTCACCAGGGTTAAGGCCCGCTGATACCCGCCATTTATCTCCCTCGGCCTGGGTAACGGATATGGCACGGGTTTCAACTTTGTTATCGCTGCCGACAACCATCACGGTGGCATCGCCACGGGGCGTACGTGTCACAGCCTGCTGAGGTATGAGCATGGCCTGTGGATCCGTGCCTTCCTCTAGCCGTGCGCGGACAAACATACCAGGCAGTAATTGATGTTGCGGATTAGGAACAATGGCGCGCAGCGTAATGGCGCCCGTTGTTTGATCAACCGTGACGTCGGAAAAGGCCAGCGTGCCGGTAACGGGATAACGACTGCCGTCCTGCAATAACACTTGCACGACTGCTTTACCCTGCTTCTGCTTCAGCTTGCCAGCGGCAAGATCCTGTTGCAGACGAAGGTAAGCTTCGCTGGACTGCGTCACATCAACATATATCGGATCAAGTTGCTGAACGCGCGTAAGGGCATCGCTCTGCCCGTCCTGGACCAGCGCGCCTTCAGTAACGGAAGAAAGACCAGTACGACCATCAACTGGAGATGTCACCGTACTCCAGGCAAGATTAATACGCGCGGTTTCGCGTGCAGCCTGCGCGGATAATACGCTGGCACGCGCCTGTTCAGCATTTGCCACGGCCTGGTCGTACTCCTGCCGGCTAACGTACTGTGTGCTGATTAGCGATTGGTAGCGATTAAGGGTAATCTGCGCAATGCGCGCATCCGCCTGAGCCTGCGCGACGCCCGCCTGCGCACGCGCAAAAGCAGCACGGAAAGGAGCAGGGTCGATCTGGTACAGCGGTTGACCCGCTTTTACCTCACTTCCCTCAACAAAAACACGTTTTAGTACCACGCCCGAAACTTGCGGCCGCACTTCGGCTATTCGAAACGCCGCAGTCCGCCCAGGCAAATCCGTCGTGACCTTTAGCGATTCTGTTTTAACCGTAATCACTTTCACCTCAGGATTTTGCGGATTTGCTGCAACCTGATCGGGTTTATTATCACAGGCTGCTAACGTCAGGGTAAAACCAAACGCGCACAACAACGCCAGAGGCTTAATGGCCACTGTCTTGAACATTATTATTTTCTCCTGCTGACTGTAGAGGAAGTCAGCTACATCATATAGTCTGAGCTGAAATTAAAAGGATGGCGATTCATGCGGCGGAAAGTCGCAGGCGGCACATGATATTTTTTTACGAACGTTCGCGTAAATGACTGCTGAGATTCATAGCCATATTTTACGCAAATATCGATAACACTATTCTGGCTATTAATAAGATCCTGAGCAGCCAGACGCAGCTTTTTATCCCGAATATAATTTCCCAGGCTAACATTCATTACGCGCTGAAATATTCTTTGCAAATGCCATTTTGAATAGCCTGCTTTTTCAGCAACATCTTCAATCTTGAGCGGCTTGTCGATGTTCTGCCCTATCCATTCTGTTAGTTCATAAATAATATGTTCATGCCTTTCCATACACACCTCACTGGAATATGACTGAATAACAGATTGAGACAGAGTAATTCGCAGGATCCCCAGGCAAGCCATGCTGGCTATAATAGTAAGGATCTTGCAAAACTAAAAAAATTAAATCGTCTGCTTGTTAAACATCAGGGGCGATTACTCCGTCCGCAAAAGAAATATCATTTATAGATTTCAGCGACACCGTGTAACTTGTTTTTGCCGGTGGTGGAGATAATCTTAAATGATGCGGCACCTTCTTCATCGGCCTTGTCAGAAAGTTTTTGTGTCAGGCCATCCAGCGAGTAGGCGACCTTTACGCTAATAACACCGACTTTTTGCTTACCTGATGCATCTTCAACTGAATCAGCAGCCCAGGCTACATTGACGATCGTCAGGCTCATCAGGGCTGGCAAAGCAACTTTTAAACTTTTCATCGCTACCTCAGTCATGTAAACGTACTGGGAAACGGCAGGAGCGGTTGCCCGAGAAATTACGATGAAAGCTTAACAGTCAAAGTGAGATCTTATTAGAGAGGCAGAACAGCAAGCCTCTATGAACAAAATTCATTAATTGTGCACCAAAATGACAATTTAAGCGGCTATCTTGTGCTTGTCGGTTGATACAGATCACAATCAGCCCTACTATTGGTCCCTATTGCTGAGTTTGCCGCATATATTTCAAACTATGAAAAGCGATGTCGACCCTGATCAACGCCAGCCAGTAAAGGAAGCGCAATGCTGAAAGATAATTTCAACGAACTCTATTACCTGATTGTGGTTGCGCAGGAGAGAAGCTTTACGCGAGCAGCAGCTAAGCTTGGGGTCTCTCAGTCAGCCTTGAGTCATGCTATACGCGCGCTGGAAGAGCGTCTTGGCATCCGCTTACTGACGCGTACGACGCGCAGCGTGGCGCCTACGGAGGCGGGGGAAATGTTGATCAGCAATATCAGCCCAAAATTTGATGAGATAGAAAGCGATTTAGTTTCTCTGACAGAATTACGTGATGCGGTTGCAGGCAACATCCGGATTACCGCTGGCGAACATGCTATGGATTCGACCGTCTGGCCCTTACTCAAGCCTTTTCTAAAAGCTTATCCCGATGTACGCGTAGAGCTAACCATTGATAATACCCTTACAGATATTGTGAGTGGTCGTTTTGACGCAGGGATCCGACTCGGTGAGCAAGTGGCTAAAGATATGATCGCCGTTCGTATAGGGCCCGACTGGCGTATGGTTGTTGTAGGTTCACCTGCCTATTTCAGTGAGCATGGTAAACCGCAAACACCGCATGAGCTACAAGCTCATAACTGCATTAATATGCGTCTTCCGACGATGGGTGGGCTTTACGCATGGGAATTCTCACAAAACGGACGAGAAATAAAAGTCAAAGTAGAGGGACAATTAATATTTAATAACCTCCCTGCACGTATAGATGCCGCAACGTCCGGTCTGGGTCTGGCTTATGTTCCAGAAGATACCGTTACAGAGGCTGTTGCAGCTGGCAGGCTTGAAACCGTTCTGGAGAGCTGGTGCGAAACGTTTCCGGGTTATTATCTTTATTACCCTAGCCGCAAGCAACATACCGCTGCCTTCACAAAATTTATCGAGGCGCTGCGCTACAGAACCTGATGCACAGGTTGATTTTCAGTACGCGCAAAAAAACAGATTACCCTGATCCTTGCTGTTCCCCCCAAACGGACGGATGATCCTTTGCGCCAGCAAGGGTACGATTAGCGTCCGGCGCGATCCTGAGCAGAGCCTGTACCGGTCAAGTGACTTTTCTATGCGAATCAAACCTTAAACGCCACTGATTCATGAATACCGTTCATAGCGGCATCCTTCTCAGACAAATTAATAGCCTGCCTTTCCTGTTTATACTTTATTTGAACGTTCAATGGTGTAGTGCGGCAATAATGAAAATTTCCCGTCGGGCAAAAGTTACGAGCGGTTTTAAGACGCATTAAACGGTCGCCACTATCCGGTTAAATGTATAAACAAGGGAGACTATTGTGCAAAACGTTACGCTAAATAATGGTGTTGAAATGCCGCTTCTCGGATTTGGGGTTTACCAGATTACCGATCCCAATGAGTGTGAACAGTCAGTCAGAGACGCGATTGATGTGGGATATCGACTCATCGATACAGCCGCCGCGTATCAGAATGAGACTCAGGTAGGTAACGCAATCAGAGCCACGGGTATTGCCAGGAATGCGCTTTTCGTTACGACCAAACTCTGGTTACAGGATACCAGTTACGCGGGCGCCAGGGCACAGTTTGAGCGTTCTCTTAACCGTCTTCAGCTGGACTACGTTGACCTTTATCTTATTCATCAACCTTATGGAGATGTCCATGGCGCATGGCGCGCAATGGAAGAGCTTCATAAAGACGGAAAGATTCGGGCAATTGGCGTAAGTAACTTTCATCCCGATCGGCTTGCTGACCTTATCGCATTCAACAAGGTTGTTCCGGCAGTGAACCAGGTTGAAGTGAATCCTTTCAATCAACAACTCCACGCGGTTCCCTGGATGCTAAGCCGTGGTATCCAGCCCGAAGCCTGGGCCCCCTTCGCTGAAGGACGAAATAATCTTTTTCAGGACCCTTTGCTATCCGAAATCGGTAATAAATATGGCAAGAGTGTTGGCCAGGTTGTTCTACGCTGGCTCTACCAGCGCAGGGTGGTCTCTCTGGCAAAATCGGTCCGCAAAACCCGCATGGCTGAAAATATTAATATTCTGGATTTCGAGCTGAGCGCCGAAGATATGCTGAATATTACAGCAATGGATACGGCAACGAGCGCTTTCTTTTCTCATCGCGATCCCGCCCGTATCGAATGGATTACCAAACACAAGCTCGATATCTGATTAGATTCTTTTTTTAATGAGGTATGCCGCAATGCAAAAAAGATTTTTTGGAAATTCGGGGCTAGAGGTTTCGGCGCTTGGCCTGGGCTGTATGGGACTAAGCCACGGCTATGGTCCAGCGACTGAAAAAAAACAGGCTATTGAACTGATACGTGCCGCAGTCAGTCACGGGGTCACTTTTTTTGATACGGCTGAAGTGTACGGGCCTTATCTTAATGAAGAGGTGGTCGGTGAAGCCCTGAAACCTGTCCGTGATCGGGTCATCATCGCCACAAAATTTGGCTTTACGTTTGGCCATGACAACAAACAGCAGATACTGAACAGCCGACCTGAACATATTCGCGAGGCTGTAGAGGGTTCCTTACGTCGTTTGAAAACAGATGTGATCGATTTACTGTATCAGCACCGGGTCGATCCGGATGTGCCGATTGAAGAGGTCGCGGGAACGGTTAAGGATCTGATATCAGAAGGCAAAGTAAAGCATTTTGGTTTGTCTGAAGCCGGGGCAAAAACCATTCGCCGTGCGCATGCGGTACAGCCTGTCACCGCTTTGCAAAGTGAATACTCTATGTGGTGGCGGGAGCCTGAACGGGAAATTATTCCTGTGCTTGAAGAACTGGGCATTGGGTTGGTCGCTTTTAGTCCTTTAGGCAAGGGCTTTCTGACGGGCGCTATCAAGTCAGGAACGGTATTCGGTCAGGATGATTTCAGAAGTAAAGTGCCTCGTTTTTCTCCTGATGCGCTGAGGGCTAATCAGCAACTCGTTAGGCTGATCAACGATATTGCTGATGAAAAAAAGGTGACCCCGGCACAGATAGCGCTGGCATGGTTACTGGCTCAAAAACCCTGGATAGTGCCTATTCCAGGCACCACTAAACTTCATCGCCTGGAAGAAAATTTAGGCGCATCAGCGTTAACGCTAAGCGTCAGCGATCTGGCGAAAATTGCTGATGCCCTGGGTAAAGTACAGATTCAGGGAAACCGCTACTCTCCGGAACATCAGGCGCGCGTAGGACGTTAAAGCCTCCAGACTGGTGGGAGTCGTTTCTCACCAGCTTCATTCCCGTCTGACCAAGGCCATAAGCACCTCTCCGTGTTGTAGCCCGCACTGTGGCTGTTTCCCCCTGGAAATGTCAACGCTGACCGCCTCTCCCGCCTGTAGTCAATAATGTGTTAATTGCAGGCTGGCAAAAATTCTCTCTTGCATATCAGGC
>Ga0157364_1001167_pt1 | contig 21519 bp, 15 predicted proteins | sample AttsexASBM2_FD_111476 | JGI IMG/M metagenome (GOLD analysis project Ga0157364, IMG submission 111476) | Fungus gardens microbial communities from leaf cutter ant in Ribeirão Preto, State of São Paulo, Brazil - Atta sexdens ASBM2 | ecosystem: Host-associated > Fungi > Mycelium > Unclassified ...
ATGAACTGTTAAAACCGACTGAAACAATCACAGGCGATCGGTATCGAACGCAATTGATGCGTTTGAGCCGAGCATTGAAAGACAAACAGCCGCAATACAACGAGAGACACGATAAAGTGATTTGCAGCATGACAATGCTCGACCCTATGTTGCGAAAGTGGTCAAGACATACTTGGAAACGTTGAAATGGAAAATCTTATCCCACCCGCCGTATTCTCCAGACGTTGCTCCCTTTGACTATCACTTGTTTCGATCAATGGCACACGGCCTGGCTGACCAGCTCTTCCGGTCTTATGAAGAAGTAAAAAATTGGATCGATTCGTGTATAGCCTCAAAAGATGATCAGTTTTTTCGACGCGGGATTCGTACGCTACCCGAAAGATAGGAGAAAGTGGCCAGCGATGGACAATACTTTGAATGATAAATGTATAACCAGTTTTTTACAATAAAGCCTCGAATTTCGGAAAAAAAACGGCGGAAGCAAAGTTGTACACCTAATATATATGTATATTAGAGAATTTTCTTATTTGTTTTTCTTTTATTAATACGCATATTCTTGTATATTGTAAAACATCTAATTATAATTTGTATATTTTGAGCGGTTACGGGTAAAATTAACAACTTGAAGAGTTTCTAGCATTTTCTCACTGTGCTGTGTATGGCCTAGATTTATAAGAATGTCCTTAACATTTTTTATTTCTCTACCACATTCGTTTCTTATTTTTTTGTTTTACAAGCGCAACCTCTTTGTTTATATCTCCCATGATGCTGATCCATCTTTCGCGTCGCTCCGTTAGAAATTGGATCAGCTGTCATGTTCGTTAGGACCACGTCTTTTTTATAGGGTCTGATCCAATGTAAGCAAGTGCGCAAGGAATTGCCTGCCATTCTAAATCGCGGAATTTATCCTTAAGTATGCAAAAGTCGCGACAGAGTCGTTCGATAATGCGCTCCCAGTCTCTTCGAGCGATCACTGCTGTTCCACTCTTTTGAATTTGGATGAGGACACTTTTTTGCCACTTTCGTCCTTCTTGGATCGCAACCATCTTGTCCAGGTAAATGTAATTGGGTAATAAGAATAGGGATCGGCTCTGTCGCGTCATCCGACGAATGAGTTCATCTATTAGTCCTTTGAAGTCCTCGTGACTATTATGGAGTTGGACTCAGAATTTTGTGGGTGAGTCCATTTTTATTATTTGTACTTTTAATGGGCTACGTGTTAGAAATAGCATGTTTATCGTGTAGGTAATCTCTCTTGTAATCTCTATTGTTATCTGTAAAAGAATTATAAATATTGTTATCTATTGTGGTATTCATAATGCAATTTTGCTCATGTGCAGTTTTTTTAGGAGGGACAGAAAAGGGACAGAAAAAGTTTAATAGCCAGAGAAAATTTCCTTTATTTACCTTTTTACTCAAAGATGGAGGTGCTTTCTTGGAGGAAAGAGAGGATAGTTGAATTCTGTTTTCGTATTATCTCGTACTTCGGAATATTTTATTCCTTTAGATTCTGACGGGAGCTGAAGCAGCTATATTCTTGTTTGTACGTCTCTTCTTTCCTAGATATAGTAAAAGATTGGTAAGCGAATCCCAAATGGCTTCTATTAAGGATATTGTCCACCCATATATGATATGCAGGGCATATTCATGTACGATTGTATATAATATTAGTTTTATGATTTTTGCGCTTATATATATTCCTATTATTCCAGCGCTTCCGAAAATTAGGAATCTGTTCCAAAATTTTTCCCAGATAGATATGGCTATCTTTTTTATTAATGCTTTATCTAATAAGTTAGAGAACAAACCTCCATTCACAAATCCTGGTTGTCCTATCATTCCTCGTACAACAGTATTGAGTATGGATGGTCGTTCGGCTGGAAACATTATGTGATCTCGTAAGATTTCTAGGTCATTATCTGAATATATCCCGCTTGTAGCAAGTGATCCGGGGCTGATATATTTCCAGATTAATTTGGGCATTGGTTTTAGTACGACAAGTGATAAAGTTTGTACCTATTACCCGTAAACCGATATCATGAATCTCCTAGAAGATACATGACAGATACGAGTGAATTATAAGCCATTTGCGTTCCTTGTCGCATCAGGAGTTGTGAGTTTATTAGAAACTGTGTTTCGTTATTTCTAATTACGGGTAATTGATCATAACATTTTTGAATTAAGGCGAGTTTTACTTCAATGCGCTATGTATATTACTTCTCCGGCCAATAAAGCCATATATCCAGGCCTTTGCATTACGTGATAAGTAAAAGCATCTGGTGAATGAATGGTAAGAACTAGAGCGTTTTTTAATATTTTCTGTTCTGAGATTGTTGTTAAAGTACATTTCAATATAACTGGCTTATTTGAATGCGTATATGTTTTTCCATGTATAGATAAAAATGTTGAGATTTTCTGGTTTATATACTTTGCTAAAAATTTTATTATGTAGTGTCGTTTCGAAAATTAATAACTTCGGATGTTCGGTTCGTACAAGAAAATGGCACATTGTTTCTATCTCCTTTTTTGTTAAGACAAAAACGATATCTTGTGAATTATAAATTATTTGAGATCGTATGCCCATATTGTCTGTCAACATTTCCGCTAATCCAGTGTAAAGTGCGCTATAATTAGATTCCACAAGATTCTCGTGCAGGTAAAGCATTCCAATAAATATTTCCTCCTTCAATATCCATACAATGGGTAGCGACAAATTCGCAAATTACATCTAATCGTAACATTATCTGATTAGTGATTTAATAGTTTGGTTTGTACAGTGACATGATAATCTAATAGCGTATTCGTTATAGTTGTTAGTACAATAACGGTTCATGTTACATAAGAATCGGTCCATGATACATAAACGTACTTCCGCTACACGATCTATCATAATCCACTTGTTCGGCTAAAGTGGCTCGAGAATCTATCTGATTTGATTTTAGTTATGTGGATGTGCCCCATTCGAAAGTCCTATAACATGCATCCTTTCACATACTTCGTGAAATGTTGTATGTTATTCTAGAATTATTTGAATTTTCAGGAGGGGTTTAGTAACTTATCCCTCTAAGGATTTGGATTCTATGATTTCAGCGGGAATGTGGAAATCTTCCTTTCGATGAATATTTAAAGTAGAATTTTTATTTGATTCTTTAATTCCTTTCATCAATTTATTCTCATTCTTTTCTTTAAATATTTCATTTTTATTTTTCTGTCGTTCTTTCCTTCTGTCATACTGACTATGCCGTCGTCCGTAATTCTGTCGTTGTTATCATTTGAACTTATTAATAGCGTCGTTATTAAAGTCTTGAAAATTTTGAATATCTTTTTGATGAGTAAAACAAATTTGCATATTTGTAATTTCTTTTTGTTTATCTTGTATTTCAATGCTTGCGCTATCATTGTCAAATAATTCATTTAAAGGTTTAAAGCGCAAGGTTAGTACTGACACTTCGACTTCTTCGTCCAATGTGCTATGATAAAAATTCAAATATGCTTTTCCAAAGATATTTTCTACTTAGTATCTCCTAGATAAATTCCGTGTGCTATTTTTAATTTGGATATCTTATTTTCATTCTGGATTTCTTATTCTTATATAAAATAAAGATTCTGATCGAGTAGTGCGATGATGAAAAGAAAGATATATTAATTCCTGATATATCTAAATATTCTTTCGCGTAATTAATTTTTGAGGAAGTCTGATTGAAAAAGTTGTTAATATTCCGATTACGAAATGGGAAAATTGCTTACTACAATATGAAAGGCTACTTTATTTCTCAAAAAAGGTAAGAAGATTTCTCCAAGAATATAGACGGAATATTCATTTATATCAATTTTTTTTTTTAATTTCAATACATTATTGTAATTGATAATGCTGTCTTTGGGAACAAAATTTTCCTTAATTATATTTAGTTCGAAACCGGTATTCAGTATAAAAGTAATGTGAGATTCTGATTTATAAAGATTTACTTGAACAGCTGTGTTTGTCAAAAATTACGATTACGGATTAAAATTCGTATTTCTAACGTGTTTTTGCCTACTGGGCCTTTTCCGATATCGATGTGAGACTCGCTCGGTCCCCTGTGACACACTCGGCTTCGAGGGAATTTCTCTGTTCATTTTTCTTCCTCGGTTATTGTGATTCTTCTCTCTACAACTTTCGAGAAAATGCCCTTATCCCTTACAAAATCGGTAGAATAACGAGTCTGAGGATGCCTCAGACATTTTGCCCTATTTTAAATCGGCAGTCTTTAACAATATGCCCGAAAATATTACAAATTTGGCAAATTTTTGCTTTAAGTTCTGAATCAAAGTTCTTCATTTTGTTTCTTCCAACAGTTGTTGGACTGAATGAACGGATTTATTACACCACTGACAGATTACAGGGGACTTGTTACTATTATTATTTGTTTGACAATTTTTAGCATTATGGCCTGATTTAGAACATAATTGACAAATAATATTATTTCTTTGTTTCTAAAATGTTAACGGATTATCGTGCTCGAGTTAACCGATTATCGCAAAGTCGACATTTATCAGTACTGTGTCCGCGTTACAGATTTGATATACTAAAATCTCTGTTCCAAAATTAGTTAATTTTCTACAGTTTGAAGCTGAATGTTCTTTTTTATAATAAATCTGACAAATTTCTCGTGATTTAGCGATGTACTCGATGTATTCTCTTGATTTTGTCATAAATCTGTCATCGAATGGAGTTCTCTTTCAATCTGCAACACGTTGGCTACCATTTCTTGAACACCTAAGTTTCTTGCAATCCTTTGCTCAATTTCTGGTTTTAATCCCCTAATAAAACACTTACACATGTCTTTTTCTAACCATACTTTAATATTTTGATCGCAAAGGGCATTTCTCTAAATTTGATGGGCCTCCATTATTTGCTTTCCTAAAATCTTCACTCGATTTACGTATGTGATTATATCTTCCTCATTTTTTTGATAAATATGACCTAATTCCCCTTGCAATATATATTTTTTGAAGCGCCATAAACTTGTTTTAAGTATTTGGTTAATTGTACTACGTTGTTAAAGTCTTGTATAGTGCGGCGTGCTTTATCCTCAAGTGCTTCTTATGACTTTTGTGAATTGCGGTTCAGCTTCATCTGGTAACATGGATTTTGCTTTCTCACATCCTTCGATAAAGTAAATGGATATTTTTGTCATCGAAAAAGGGTACGACAGTACAGCGTATTTTAGTGTAGCAAATAAGTTATGATGTATCATTGTTCCGTTAGGTCTCTCTATTTTAAGGCTGGTCGTAAGACTCTGGTTGAATTGTTTCGTCTGCAAGGTCGTAAGAAGAGGAGAAATTTGTTAAAATCTTCTGTAATATCGATTTTATTAAAATCTAGATAAACGTCCCCAGCAATGGATTGAGAGGGTTTGGCAGAATTGGAAGCATATACTATGTCTTGTGTGTTTGATTCAACTGAGTCACCGAAGGCAATTTTATAAAGATTTTCTGTTGTAGACTTATTGCCTGAGGAATCTAAATTCATTATCCTTATCAAAGATCACACTTTAAATCCCGGACGAGCCCCCAATTTTTATGTTCTGTTACGTCCAAGTCCCAAGATTCTTTTATTTCAGTGAAAAGAAGCAAATAGGAGGAAGCCAAGGAAGGACGCAACTGACACCGCTCTTATAATTATTGCTCAGAAGCGGGTGCCACAAGTAGGAAGCACTTGATTAGATGTGGATCAACGTCGATACGCGACTACTCAATCCGAGATTGTGCTGTCAGTCCTTTTTTAGGTCGAAGAACATAATCCTTTTGACCATTGGATCCATACAATCTTTGTTAAGATGCAGCGAATCGGAAGGGCGGCGAACTAAAATTTAAGCAATCATTTAGAAATATTCATATATAATTTTTCTATAATTCTATTTATTATTTTTCTCTTAATTAAAGTTGGACACAGATGTATACGTGTACATACATACATAATCACATATTAATGTATGAAATTAACAATAATATAAAAATATATATATGAAGAGTACCATGTGTATGATGGATGTCAGATGTTTTTTGTTTTAATATCGATTTTTTACAAAAATCGATATTAGAAATAAATATAATAGATTTCTGTAAGTGTGTGCGTGTATTAAAAGAAAAGAGAGGAACTTCTTATAGGTTCGATGAGATATTCAAATGATTAGAATATCTCATCATAGGATCTGTCTTATCTTCCAGAAGGATTGGGAAGGGAGAAAGAGCAGAAGGTTCTGAGTTTTGGAAATTGTATATTGAGGGTAGAATAATAAGAGGAAGAGAATTCAAAATCCAAGGAAGGCTCCGGAAGTGTATTACTAGAGGAACTGTTGATTAGATTGTCAGAGGTAAAGTCTACCACAGAGACATCGGGGAAGGCTCGATCTTGATATTTCTAGCGCAAATAAGCCTTTTTAAGTTGATGACAGGTTTGAAGAGAGATGAATTGGTTGGTCTGTATCCGAGTAATAATCGAGATGTCTGCCTTTCTAAGTTTTTCGAGCGTGGCCTGCTTTTTGTATCCTCTGTGTTTATTTCGCCAGATTATCTATTAAAATTTTCTCTCGGTAGTGCCCATGAATAATTAAAAGAACGTAGTAGGAAAAAATAATTCCGAAGAGAAGGGAAGGGGAGATAGATTTTCCAGGAGTTATGATCTGGCTCTGGAGAGAGTAATCGTGGATTACTTAAGGCATTTTATCATTTAACTAATTCTGAATAAGGAAAAGAAGAATTACTTGAAGTTTTTTACTGCTTAATTTAATTCATTGCTTTAATTCAGAGTAAAGAAAGAGGTAAATTACTTGAAGCATTTTACTGCTTAAGTATTTCTGAATAAAGAAAGAGGTGAATTGAAGCGTTTTACCAATCAGTAATCGGAATTAGTTGCTCATTTCGGGTCGATTCTCGGAGTGACGCCCATTGTTCCCTCACTATTGCTCGCTGCTCGACGATCGAGCCGTCAATCATGCGGCTGGCGCTATGCCTCAGGAGTATCCCTTAGTGAAAAATACGCTGGTAGCGTATTTTTAGGAGAAACTTGTAAAAAATTTTATTTTTAATATAATTTTTATAATGACAATAGTGTACGATAATTAGAATTTAGATAATAATTTCCATATCACCTTTGAGCTACTAATGCGTTTTTTTTTTAAATAGTTTCCCCAATAGGCCTAATCCAAAAAATCGATAAAAATAAATATACGATTTGAGAGTAAAATATTTTTAATGTCATTTGATTAAATACAAAAAAAGAGAGAATCGATTAATTTTGTAAATAATTAATTTGATCTGGGTCGTTTGTATGGTATTAAAGATGATATATCCATAGGGATTGTAGATGAACTAATTCATTTCAACGAAGATAATGTATCATTCAGACGAGAACGTTTTTATAAACTTTATTTTAGAGGAGGGACATTCGCAGAAATATGTGGACTCAAACATAAAAAAATTTGAAGATCAAAATTTCTTAAAAAAATTTCTTAAGTGGATAACGCGATAGATCTAAAATTTTGAAGAATCCTCTTTTCTTATCTTTTTTAATTTTAATAGAAATATCACATTGCAAAGTTCTTCCTAAAATTCTAGGCTTTATTCCTCGATTTGCATTGTGAAAGAAAAAAGAATTTTCAAAAAGAATTAAATCTTGTCTTTAAAATCATTGAAACGCGTATTAAATTGACTTATTAAAGATTTAATTAAATCTTTTATTTTTTGAAATTATACTTTTTGCGTTCTTCAGAAAGAATCTAGCAGGAGGGGAAAAAATGAAGATTATTATTTTCTAAATGATTTTTAAATAATGTTAGCTTTCTGGGAGGAAGCGGGGGAGGGTAGAAGAATCATCGATAATGAGTTAGTTTCAAGTTATCGAAATAGTTTGATTAGTTTTTTGCAGCTTTAAGTTTAAAATATTTAAATGATTCGTCATGTCAGTTATTAGAGTAAGCTTACAAAGTGAATCTTTAAGAAAAATTTAAATTTATTATATTCAGTAGGAACCTGATCTTGCAAAAAGAGAAAGACCTCTTTTCTTACTGTAAAGAATTTTTCTAAACATTTCCCAGCGCTGAGCCATCGAATTTTACAATACACATCTGTGTAAATAGCGTTATGCTCCCCGAGAAAGTTTTGAAATTTCCGATGAGAAAGGAGTTTTTGATCATCTTTAATTACGTTAATAATTTTTGTGACGGTTTGCATTGCAGTGCATAATTTTACAACTTTTCCGCATAACGCTTCTTGATTGACGCTCTTGTAATCTTGATTGATGCAATGAACAAGGAGGAACATAGGAAATTTTAAACCTTGCTGTTTTATTAGATCGAAGATCAATTTTTCGAACCTATCATTTGCCTTTGCACCATCGGTTATAATAGCCAAACACTTCGAAAAATCTATTCAAAGTTTTGAAGACTTTAAATTGTTTCGAAAATCAATCCCTCTTGTTGTATGTTGTTGTGTGTTTATTATGCAGTGGCATTAAAGCTCTTCGATATGTGAGAAATCGTTTTGCATGATTCGAGCAAAAATACTCAACTTGACGCCGATTTTGCTTTCATCAAGGTATAATGAGAAGAAAGAACAAGATGTTAATAAAGATTTTTATTTTTTTCTAAAGAAGAAGCAATATCATCGATTTTTGATTTTACTAACGAATTACTATTTTATTTTTGTCACTTAATGAAATACTGCTAGCTTCTACAAGAGTCACAGAATTTCTAAACGACTCTACTATTGCGATGAGGCATTCTTTTACAAATTTTCCATCAACCATGAACGGTTTTAAATTTTTTGCAATTAAATTCGAAATTGCGTATGACGCTGTAAGAACTTTTTCTGAAAGTATTATCCCACACGATAAAAGGACTCAAACTATAACCTTATTGATGAACTAATTTTAATCCCTCAATCAAATCGAATTTCTTCTTGTCCATATATTTTGAATATTCACATGAATGTTTAATATTATAATGTGTATGAAGTTTCTCAATTATTTTGGAAGAATATGAGTGATTAGAGTTGTTTCGTTTTATATGTGAGTCATAAACACTGCACGTGTTTTCAATCAAACACTAATAATTAATTTTTCATTAATTGATGTTTAGTTATTGTATGCATAATAATCAACAATATATATTAAATATATTAATATAATAATCAATCAATTCGATCGGCCATGCTATTGATCTATTCTAGAGATAATCGCAATTATTCGCATTTGAGAGAAAAACAGATCTTCTCCATGAAAGAAAAGAAGGAAGTCGTCAGGACTTAACACATATAATATATAAAACTGAATATAAAGATAACAAAAGATTACTTATTTATACAATTTATTATAAAATTCGATGGCGTGAAAAGATGACCAAAAGATCTTGGATATTTAGGCTATTTTATTTAAAAAATATCGTTAAGTACAAATGTGAACGTGAAATGTTGCTGATAACGCTATTAAGTTACTCTATTATTAGTTAAATTCCCTCCAATAAAAAAAAATAAAATTCTACAAATATATAACTATATAAAAGTGGATTATATAAAATTTAAAATGTATAAATAATAAAATAAATAGTTGTAAAAATAAATGTAAAAATCGGTACCTTAATAATTGTAACGTGTAGTACAGTCCGATAATATATAAAATTTGTAATGTCAGATAATAAACAATAATTTAATCCGAAGTATAAAATTATGATATAATTTAGTAGGAATGTAAGAAGGTTGAAGCAAAATTGCGGTGAAGATCACTCGTTATTGTCAGCTAGTGTGTAATGAAAAATGAAGATCTATAGGAAACAAATTAAGAAAATGATACGAAAAGGGTAAATTAGGATGGAGGAAAAGAAGAATTATCTTGTATTCAACTATTTTTATATATTTAACGTTGTTAATGACCCCTCGGAGTCGAAATGTCTGTAGGGACGATGAAAAAAACGATGTTAAGCCCGTATCGGATAACGTACGTATTTAACGTATTTAATAAGTGAATACCGTAGAATGTACTGACCGTAGAATGTAAATACAAAGGTTTTTATCAAAAACGGCAACTCTTACAACAGTGACTCTCTCAATACTCGCTCACTCACAAAATGCTTGCTACTCAACGCCCGCTACAACGTCTCTCTCTGCTTCTTCTTCTTCGCTTGCGCACGCGCATTCCTGTATTCTTACGCCTATGTAACAGCGTACAGTGCTGCTGTCCGCGTAGTGCTGCTATCGGATTAGCACGAGTTCTCCCACACGTCTGTTATTTTAATTTAGTCTTATTTTTATTTTTATTTTTATGTTAGTATTAGTAATATCATGTACGTTAAATTAATTACTTTGGCTCGTAGCCCTTCTTAACATACTCTCATTTAATTACTTTTATTACTTGAGTCACATTAAATCATGTACATAATAATACGTTTTATAATATATTTAAAACTTTTGAAATTATATTCAAAACGTCAAATTTTAATTAGATACTTTTGTATAATTGATTTGAGAAAGCTATCAATGATAATTTATATATAATTTATATCTACATTTGCATCTACTAAAATGATTTTACATCATTCCACATCACGAATTTATCGCGTAATTTATCCGTATTTATTAAATTTGGAAAATTCTTTTCTATGTAAAGCTATTTGTTTTCGAGTTTTTTCTCCCGACAGCACGTTGTTTATATGCTGGCGTTAAAACAAATTCCGTCGCACGTTACGATATTGCCATCTCCTTTCTAAAGTTTAACGATTGAGGTTCGATCATATCCAATTCAACATCATGCCACGAAGTGAAAATATCGTATGTGAAAGATTCCTTTTCGTTTGCATGCATACAGCCGGAATCAAAAAATATATAAATCTGATATTTTCAAATTATGATTCCCATTTTATATAATTCTCATTTATGATTATTGTCGAAAAAGTATAATTAACAGTAAATTTAGAAGATCATTCTCAAGCAACACAAAGTCCAAAATCAGAACATAAAATGTCTTAAAAACATCTAAAAGATATTCTTGTGAGAATCGTCTAAAAGATATCTTAAAGACATTTTATGTTCGATTTTAGGTTTTATATCTGGGTTAATAATAATAATGCAAACAAATTAATGGGCTTTCTACAATAAGCCATTACTTAGAAAGCTTAAATTTTTAACCAGAAGAAATTGACCAATCGTAATCGCTTATTCTTTTCACACTTGACTGTAATTGATCAATTTCTTGCTTAACCTTAAAACTTAAGGTTTCTTAAGATTTAAAGCTTAATGTGATGAAACCAAATGTATGAATACACTAAGCAAGCTCAACTCTCATTTGAAACAAGTATTGTACGTTCAATGCTCATAAAATCGAACGACATGGCTATTCATACTAACATACCTCATTTCTTTAACTCATTCATGTCTTTATCCCAGTCTATCCTTTTACTTTTTTTTCCACGTCGCGCTATAAATCCCGACGCATTTAAGAAATAAGTCCCGTGTGCAAAATATGGCGAAGAACTCGGTGCTTTCAGAAGAGTGTTTCTAGCAGGAGAAAGCAATAAGCCTCGGTGCGATGTAAAATCCCGAGGGCTAATAATGTCTCAGAAGCGTATACAGAAGCTTGTAAGACTCGAACACACGGTGTTCACGGTCAACGACCTCAGCGCAGTAGCAACAAAAAGTGTGTCAGCAGATGCGACATGTTCCTTGTAATATTTGTGAAAAATGCCAAAAGGATACATGCAATCGTAACTCGCATCTTGAAGGGATCTTCCCGCAATCTCCCTGTCTTTCGCAGAGTCGTCACATTTCAAAGATTTATTTTGACACCGGCAAAATAAGACAGAGAAATGGGATCCTTTCACTAGTTATTTTCAACATTTGTTGCCTACATTTAGTTTACGTGTAAACAATTTTTGTGATTTTACAGCGTGATTTACTAAAAGCTGGAAAAAATGCGTTTTCGCAATGGTGAGTTTGTCATCAAAGAAATTACAATCTGTACTTATACAACTCACAAAATACTCGTACATACACAAAGCATATGACAAGCAGATATATACGCGCATGTATTTCATCTAAAAAAAAGTTGAGAAGGAAAATTTTTCGCAAACGCTTTAAGCGAAGCTTTCGTTAAAAGTATCCAAATTCAATGCAAACATGTTATATATACAACACGATACTCGGATTTAAAGACGCACATTTGTCCACAAGAAATTTTTATTTCATTAATTCTTTGAAGCATATATTTTTCTTTTTAATCTCTTTTTGTGAAATTTAGTATACGAGGGTTTTTCAGGTCGCTAATTACAATCCAAAGTCAAAATATAAAAATATTGCATTCAAGATAATGGATTCAAAATTCTTAATTGAAATGAATTATGTATGAAATTCGAATACTAAGATTTTAAAGGTTTAATTATGAATTAGAGATCCATCTGAAATGGATTTTTGAAAGGGTTTTGGATGAATAAATTTTGGAAAGATTTTTGAAAATTATAAAACTCACCCCATATGAAATTGACCCCCTTATTTTTGAAAAAATTAAGTTTGTATAACTCATTCGATTGCCCATCGTTTGTCCACGATTACCCGGTTGGAATTTTCGTTTGCCCTTCTCTAGTTTAAAAGTTACAGAAAAATCAATTTTGGGAGGTTAACTTCACACCCCCAATATTGAAAAATCCAAATTTTTTTTGCAAACGTTTGCCCATCGTTTGCTCACGAATGCCCCGTTAGAATTTTCATTTGTCCCTCTCTTAAAAGTTATAGACAAATCAATTAACGGAAGCTTGTGGCCAAGTAAGTAACTAAAAAAATAATGAATGATATAACTCAAAACGTAAGAAAAAAATGTCGCTCTGTTTCGTGAATCGAGATATTAAGTGTTAATGTTAGCATAGCCTCTTCGAACCAATAAGCACTAATCTATACACCCCACTGTCTACAAGATAGATTTTCTAACTTTAACAACAACAGTACAATTATAGAAATGCGCCCTATTGCAAGGAGGGAGAGAGAGTGAAAGTCGAAACCCATGTAGAACAGTACAATTATAAATTTCATTTTGTTTCTGTGGCAGATTACCTAACCTCAATAGTCGTCAACTTAATATCTCGGTTCTCGAGGCAGAGCGATATTTTTTTCTAAAGTTTTGAATTATATATCATTCATTACCTCTTAGTTATCTACTTGACCACAAGCTTCACTTAATCGATTTGTTTATAACTTTTAAACTAGAAGAGGGCAAACAAAAATTCCAACGGGACATTCGTGGGCAAACATTTGTAAAAAAAATTTTGGATTTTTCAATATTGGGGAGCTAATGTGAAGCCCCTCAGAATTGATTTTTTTATAATTTTTAAATTAAAGGTGGGTAAACGAAAATTCCAACGGGACAAACGGTGGGCAAACGATGGACAATCGAATAAGCTATACAAACTTAATTTTTTCAAAAATCGGAGGGCCAACTTCACACTGTATAAAACTCAATTTATGCATTTCGCTTCCACGATATTGAATCAATAATTTTGAATTTTGGAAATCTGACATCGGATTAGTAATTAGCGATCACAAAAAAATTCCTTACATGAAGTTTCAAGTTAAAACATTGAAAAACGTGATCAAAAATGAATTTTTCCGAAAAAAAAAGATTTTTTTATGTGTGTTTATTTATAAAACTGTTACAGTAAATAATAAGGACTACTAAACTATTTTTTTTAATAATCTTCTAAGCATCAGGAAAACATAAAAAACCAGACCTAAATGCGTTAATTAAATAATAAACGATCAAAAACTAAAGAAGTTTAGTTTAACATGGATTACCATCATGCTTCAAAGTGTTAATGAAAGGATGTGTCATACTAATAATTCATTCACGGAACAAATTTAATTGATAATTGCGTCGCGTTGTGTCCACACACATAACACAAATTGTAATTTCTTAGATAATAAGATGGCAATTTTAATTTTTTATTTAATTTTTTAAAGGAAAAGCCCCTATTATGAGATATCGAGTTCATTTTGGGTAAATGCTAGAAGGCATATATCTATAGGCAGAATTTAAAAAATAATAGGCCATTTTGAAGGGAATTTAATAAGCTTTAAGATAACGTTACATAAAATGTAATTCATATTTCATTTTTTTTTAAATTAAAGAAATGTGAAGTGAGCAAATCGCAAAATAAAAAAATTGTGCTCCTCCATATGAGATGCCCTGAGAAATCAATACTAAAACGCAAAGTATATCAGTATTGCAATTAAAAAACTTTATTTAATGTTTCTAAAATACGAACAAACACAGCCGGCGTGCGCGAAAAATGAGCATGAGATAGATTATACTCAGAACTCGTTTTTAGATAGTTGGAATCAACAGATACAGACACTTGACATTCATTCCGGTTGTCTTTTTTATTATTGTACAATAACATTTATACTTTAGCAATGATTTTCACTATAATATAGGAGCATTATTTCATATTAGAAATATCCTGGACATTATCTTATATTACGATTTCCACGCCTTATGATTTTATAATCATCAAATCTAATCTATTCTGTAATTAAATAATTCAACATATCCCATATTTTTCTATTAGTACGATTTTACTTTATCATTGAAGAATTTATTGCCAAATATTTATTTATTAACAAACAAGGCTTAAATGTTCATCTCAATGAAATTTGAAGACATCCAAATTCTAAAATCTTGTTTTACAATGACTACAGTTATGATCTAATAATGAATTTTCTACTAAATATTTTTCAATCCAAGAACAATAAATTCATAGTGGAATCAATAAAAAGCGTTTATTAACTTAGCAAAAACGCCGCTATCTCATATTAGGCGCCTATCTCATAATAGGGGGCTTTCCGCTTTTTATTAGCTTTCCGCTAATAACAATTGATTGAACGAAATGCATGTATAATACGTGATGATTTGATTTTTTCTTCCATAGTGATAAGATAGAAGTTCACATTGAAAAACCCGCATTAATTATAATATTTATGACAAATTAAGTTTCAGTTTTCACATCAATTTATGATATGATGAACAAAAAAGATGTCTTAGGCTTGTATTCATAGTCACATCTTATATTTAAGATCGTCCTAAGTATAGTCTTAAGATGTCATAAACTAGTCACATGTTGGTATTCATAGTGTTCGATTCCTATATTCAAAACCATCTTAAGTTAAATCTTAATGAATCAATTAGAGAACCTTATTAACATCTTAAGATATCAATCTTGAAATAAAAATTGATTATGAATATCGGTTAGACACTTTTCCAATAATGGATAGTTTTAAATTGCGGTGTATCAAAGATGTAAAATTTGTATTCATGGAACATGCGCATCTGATGCGCCACAGTTCTAAAACTATCCTTGTGTCTGACACTTTTTATTTAAGTACTACATTATAAACTATATCATGTGTGAAAATCCATTTCATCGAGACTCAAATTTCATATAATTAATGCGGAGTTCTTTATAATATATATTTGTTGGACAGACTTGATTTTAGTTTTCGTATCTCTAACATGCACATGTTACTCTCTGAATTCTTTGGAATGAATCTTACTTCAAAGGAATGAAATCACACTCTAAAGAATTTAGAGAGTATTTGATGCTCAAGTAGAAACGTTTGTCAAACGCGTCGAATGTTCTGTGTCTAAAAAATGTCGAGGCATGATAAGCAATATCTATTGAAACTTCCTTTCACATCTGCAAACGACTGATATTAAAGTAAAAATTTTCTATTCAATAAACGAAGATCAGAAATGCTGGAAAGGTTTAATGGAGATTTTGCATTGCTCGCGGGTACGCTCTCGCAAGGCGAATGCGATATGCCCATCGAATTCATTTTGGGTGCGACGTGGCAGTCGTGTTACAAACGTTCGAATCCATTGCAAATATTAAAAAACGGCAATCACCTGCCCTTTCCGATGTAATGAATACTTGTAAAATATTACTCGCCTCTCTGTACTTTCTTTTTCTCCCCATCATTTGGACCGTACGATTTTTCCGTCATAGCCGTCATTTCCGTAACACTTTATCAAAAAAACTCATATAAACCGAAACACGCTAATTGAATTCGCAAAATTTAATGTTTTAATTAACTCTCGCACGTAGGTACCGATATCATTTCGCTCGTACAATTGATCGCACTCTTAGTTCTCACCCATCCGTGAATTTCCACGGCGAAACTGTTCTTTGTGTAATGCTCAAAAATCCGCATTGTCATGGAAATGAAAATTTTTTTTAAGAGAAGGTTTGTTCCGTCCACAAGTACAATATTGCAATAAATAATAAAAAAGTATTATATGCTCGTTTTTGTGTAACGATTTTCGAAATGTGTATCGATTTTCTTTTTTTTAATTTATTGCTTAATTAAATCTACAATTTTTCGATAAACAAAGTAACGGCAAAAAAGTGATTTATTTTATTGAATAAGATAAATTAATCATATATTTTACGAGTAAAATAAATTATTAAGTAAAATAAATTATTTTTATGTCTTCTATAGGTATATTATACTATTGTATCATATTCCTCTAATTATAATTATTATTTACTCGCTGTGGTAAGATATATTTTTTGCAAAAGTTATGAGTTATCCGGAAAGTCCATACAGATTTTTCAGTAGATGATGTTCAAAAACCCAGAACAACTACGAGAGAGGAATTATGAAATTACCTGAAAGATGGAAAAATATTGTGAAATAAAATGGTGCATATATTACAGATTAAAATTATTTTTAATTAGAAAAAATTTTTATCTAAATTTTGCTTGAAAATTTGCACCTTCCAAACAATTTAATTATTAACTTTTGTAACATTAACGGAGTAACAATAACGACATTTACGTCGAAATAGAATCTAAAAGAATGATTCATCTTGATATTGAAAACAAAGTCTCGGTCCATTGCAACAGTAAACTTTTGCCACAAAAAACGCGTGTAACGCGACTTACAACAATTTTTGCAGTAGTTTCTCGCTACTGTCTTTTCCTTTTTATTTAGAACACGATAAAATCGAGAAGTAACGAGAACATCGGCGAATAGTCGCATTTAATTAAAGTACAGTGGGCATGTAGATTAATGTTAATGCGTTCGCAGTGGAAAAAAAATAAAAAGTATGATAAGCGAGTTAATTATTTATCACTTTTTGCACTTATTTCAACGATCGTTAAAACTAAAGACATAAATACAGCGTGATCGCTATAACCATTTCGTGAATACTCAAGTCTAACCAGATCCCTCTATTGGAATCTGATCGGGAACATCGTTTCAATATTTTGTGCAAAGTCTATTGTTATATATATTCCCATGAATTGTGATAAAACTTTTGCAAAAGTTTAAGAACACAAAAAGTAGTTATAAGAACACAAAAAACCGTATATGTATACGAGATAGAAAATATTTTCACGTTGACCACTTTTAATAATTTTTATTTCCTAGCAGTGCATGTGCGACCCGTGACACTCAAGCGTATGAATATTTAAAATAAATCAAGCTAAAGAAAGAGAAAGCATTTTTCATATCATTTGCATATATAATACAAAAATTGTCGCGTCTCGGTATTTATTGTCACTTATTGCGCATTAAGAATAAAAAAACAGAAGTATTTCTTAATGTAAGAAGCATTTTAATTAAAATTCTGCAATGTTAAAGTGTAATATATTCGTAACTATGTTGCAGAATAAAATTTTATTTCTGCCTCTGAAGCTCTTAATTTGCAGAGAAGCAAATTAAACGCTCTCATTTTTAATTGTTTTTAGATTAAACATTTTAACATCTTTGTTGAGACAAAATAGCAAATAAAAATGTCAAAGTATTGTTTTAAAAATACAATAAATAGAAAAATTCTGACGAATCTGAGCAATGTCGTCATAATTACAATAAATAAAAATTTTATCTTATAATGTAAAATAAAGCCAAATATCCCTACAAGATCTCCGTGTGTTTTAAAATAAATATATTAAAAATCAATTTACAGACGTCATTTTTCATTTGCTTGTCACTCTCTCATGAATTCATCACATCTTATAACAATTTATTTGTAACCTTTATATTGGTATAATAGTGCATTGTTGAAATTGAGTTCAATATAAAATTTAAATTCACAAAGTTTGAATAGAGTGAGATACTCCAGAATGAATTTTTCAAGATTTTATATACCCTAGATTAACGATGTTTCTTTAATTATATCGATTTATACTTTAAATTCATTTGGACTGCACGAACTTTTATATTATACATTGAAGAGGATCTAATCCCTGGAATCGAAACGTCTGTAAATTGATTCTTAATATATTTATTTTAAAACGCATAAAGACTGGCTTACATTTGATTTTATTTTACATTATTATTTGATTTATTCTTTGGAACCTGTTACTCGTTTTATGAATATTCATTATTTATTCTTTTTTATAAAAAAAATATTTTTATCTTATCTATCTATTTTAACTTTAAATCAAAAATACAACCAAACACACATCCAAATATTTAAGTGAAGTTATTCATCTTTTGGCCTATACAGCATATTCACAAATATGTGTTCGATTGAAACTCCTCCAAAATTGGAAGCCAGTCTAAATTGCATCGATGTATCTGATTGGGATTAGATCGGCAACGTAATTTCTTTAATGTAATAAACAGGTACGCGTGTATCAAGTACAATCGGAACAAACCGAAATCATGTATCCGTATCGATATGCGTTAATAACACAAGTGGTCCACCATTGCACTCCCGAATTTCATCCGCACTAAACCGCTGACCTGTGTGTACGTAATAATTCGTGGATGGTGAAGATCGTGGATGTGAGCGCTATAGTACATGAACCGCTGACATTCCTGGCATTCCTAAATCAGAGGTCAACCCAATCAGATCAAATCAGTATGGAGCTTGTACGGGAATTGGAATAGCTTACTCGCTAACAACATGACGATTGATGCCATTTATTGATCGGTGGTTTCAAGACGGCAAACACGAAACAAATTTCAGAATTGGAAAAACTAAACTAAAACGACAAAAATGCTTACTCGTAGTTTGAAAATTGGATTGGAAAATTATTTTTATCAAAATATCCAAAGCTATGCAACAAATCCTGAAAAAATTACGATCTCGAATGAAAAGTTTAATAAAAATATATTGCGAATCACTCACACCCTAATAGAAATTTAGATATAAAGCTAGTATGGCTCTTGTATTTGCATGAATGCTATGCTGTCATATTAGGAACTAGTAAATTTGCAAGCGCCGCGCCAGCAACTTCACATTTTGTAGTAGCACTGGCGAATGACCGACGTGCCGTCACTGGCGGATTAATCTGGCGCCGCTAGGCAACTAGTCTGGCGCATATTAGAGAATTAAGAAATAATAATGGAATTGATATCGACTCGATTTCTTTGATCTGAAGAAGTTTTTGTTGTTCCTTTTTATTAGAATTAAAAAAGTTTTTATAGTTTTTATAATTTTTCAATTTTTTTTTTAAATAAAAGAAATATATTTTTTATATGTAATAAAAAGTTTTCTTAAATGAAAATAATTTTATATGTAATAAAAAAATTAATTGTATCTTAACGAAAAAAAAAAAATTTTTTATTATTACTTTTATTTTTCTAGTTCAATTTATTATTTATTGTTTTGTATTCTTCTGATTCTATCTTATTAACAATTCATTATTAAAAAACGCATCACATCGCCGGCAAGATTTGAACATACACTGAAAATAAGATATTGTATAATATCTTATTTTCAAAAAAATTTTCATTGATCCAAAGAATTTTTTTGAATACGAGAAAAAAAATATTTCTTTGAAATTAAGATTTTTTTTCAGTGTACGATTCCTAGAACAGTAACCTAATACATTTACTGCTAATCGCACGCTTGTGCTCGAATCATTGCCAACATTACTCATATACCTCCTACTGTAACCATTCTTAATCTCATGCCTCTGCTGACAATTTAATATTATTATTAATATTTGAAGAAATTACATGGAAATGAAATAATACGTATTTATCAACTTAGGAAATGATAATGACAAAGCGATTGTCCTCAGTCTCAAGAGATCGACCGTAGCGAACGTTTCGTCTCGCTGCGATCTGAGTATTGTATGTTTTATTTTTGAGCATAAGTGTTTGACTGTGCCATTTGTGTTCTAGTGTTTTCCTTCTTCAGTCTATTCCATCCTTGTTGCTGTTCTTCCGTCGAGAACCGATTGTCTTCGATAGCGGCACGATAGCTTGTCAGCACTGTGATTTTTTAACTTGAATAGTCATAAGATTAATCTCAGGCTCGCGGGACAGAATGACGCTTTCTTTTGCCAGATTCTTTCGTTTTGTAAAAAAAAATACGCTGAATAAGCCTAATTTTATTGATTTTTTTGTATAAAAATAAAGGTTTGACAAGAAAAAAGAGTAATAATTCATTTCGTCACTGCCCCCCTCAAAAACCAATGAAATTAAACTTACTTGATGTGATTTTACATAAAACGAAGGAATCTGGCAGAAAAAAATATTACTCTACCCCGCGAACCCGAGATATTAATCATTAAAGTTTACAACTATTCAGATTAGAAAATCTATCACAACCACGAAATACTGCGATGAATAAGCGCTGAGATCATATTTTCATGTGCGCGAATCTGTCGTGAGCTTCGTTAGACTATTTAAATTTTACTGTGAATGCTAAGCTATTTCCATATTAGGCGCAAGACTAGGCCTCTTATAGACTATGTCAGATTTTTTTAAGAAGTTATGGCGAGGCAAAACAGTGACAAAGTATCGTGACGCTGGCCAGTATCGTGACACTGACGAGGAAATTTCTACCAGGGCAATGATATTTAATCAGAAGATGTGACGTGTAATTTAAATAGCTTTCTTTATGTAAATAAGAATAAATGATTTGCATTATGCTTTTTTTTCTATTTTAACTTATATACACGGAAATAATTTTGTTTAAATTAAAGTGTCTTATTATTACTAGATATAGATAATTAACTAAATATTAATTTCTCAGTGAGAAATGACAATGAAATCGACATCGAGCCGATGTCAATTTGACGTCAATTCTATTATCATTTCTCATTGGTTTTGAGCATAATTTTGTTGAATCATTAACATTTTGGCTGCACTTTTCAGAAAAAGATTTGCTCTTGCCACTGACATATAATGATGAAAACTACTGGCTGCCATCTTTTTGTTACAAATTGAAAGCATTCTTCATCATTATTGTCTGATATTTGATCGCTAACATTTGATAAATTATCAGCATACACCTCATCGTCATTTTCACACATTTTTAGGAGTGTAGTATTTTCTTTAAGTTTATAAATATAGACTTTTGATCTATAATACATATTTATATGTATATATATATATATATATATATATATATAAACTATAGTATATATTAGGTGTACAAAAAAGTTCTGAGCTTTTTTTGTAAAATTCAATCTTTATTCAAAAACAAACGAAAAAATATGGCTTGCTGCGTAACGCCAAGCTGTTCTGCAAGCTCCTTTTCAG
>Ga0157364_1001168_pt1 | contig 21505 bp, 16 predicted proteins | sample AttsexASBM2_FD_111476 | JGI IMG/M metagenome (GOLD analysis project Ga0157364, IMG submission 111476) | Fungus gardens microbial communities from leaf cutter ant in Ribeirão Preto, State of São Paulo, Brazil - Atta sexdens ASBM2 | ecosystem: Host-associated > Fungi > Mycelium > Unclassified ...
CCGCTATCATAATAAGGTCATCGCTAATAGAAGAATGAAAAGGGAAAGTCGGGTCCCATAAGCTATCTCTGATGTTAAAGTCTCCCGTCATGAGAAGAACATTGCTGATGTTGACTTCAGTATTCTTGAGATACTTTAAAGCCGAATGTGAAGAGTCTGAATAGACATTTAAAATATAATAGCAGACACTATTGTTGAAAAAGGACAAGAGACAAATGTCACGGTGATCGAAGATGTCTTTGTGAAGAAGAAATTGTAGAGAAGAAAAACGAATGTTAATGAAAATGATAACTCTCGGATATTCATCAGAGTTAGGCGACGATCTTGCATAGGAAATCCAGTTTGGGTGATGACAAGTTCCAATGAGGGGTTCGCCTTCGCAATTTGAACAACTGGGAATTTTTCGAATTTCCGACCACAGAGGTTCTTGGATTAGAATGATATCAAACTGGTTCAGAGTTTCGAGTATTGTGTTGAGGACAAATGAATTCTTGCGAATGTTTTGCGAGAAAACTCTGATTTTGTTCATAATCATTAGTTGGGGACGGCGTTCACACTGGAATGGAGCGATTTCGACCTGTTTTCATGGATCTCAGTATACTTTCTGATGTGCCACTCACAGTTGAAACGATGTCTCCAAAATGGACATTGAACAGAGTCAGCTTGATGGTCTCCTTTACAATTGGAGCACTTGAACGTATGAGGGCAAGGTTTGCCTCTCTTGGTTTTGAGTCTTGGTGGGTTAGTTTTATCGTTAGCTTTACAGCACCAACCGAACTCTCTGTGGTGTTCCGACTTGTGAGGGCCATTACACTTGACACATCTAGCTCCCTGGATCCTACACGACATGGTGGCGTGACCCCATTTCCAACAATTCTTACAGAGAGGGACACCAGGGTTCATGTTCGCACCTCTGATGGTGGCAATAAAGTTTCCTACATTGAAACATCTGTTAATTAGCATTTTCGCGTTCTTACCACTCTAGATATCCCAGATGTCGAACTATACTAATGCTATGTCCGATTTTGGGGAGACTTTGATTACTCTTGGTTTTGAGACAAGAGAGATGTTGTCAAATATATGGTTCTGCTTGAGGATGTTTTGAATGTCGTCCGACGAGAGTTTGGTTTGATGGTTGTCCGAGTATGGGTAATAAGGAATTCCGGTGATCTTGAGGTATGATTTGGACATCAGGAGACGGGCGTCTTCGACTTGAAGGGAATTGATATCGTTCAAGTTTTTTATGTAATTATCGATGATGGAGATGTCAGATTGTTGGGCAATCTTGTTGACTACGACTGAGATGCCTGCATTGTCAGATCGAATGTAGTCTACCAAAACGTCAGTTTTAGCATTACAAAGCGATCTGTTGATGTTAGCCACGTGAGTTGATGAGTTCTTCATAAAAGATACTATGTTATTATTGCTCATTGGAATGATGATCTGTTTCCTCGAGGGCCCTTTGGTGGTCATCTTAATTCGAGGTTTTGCCTTGTTTTGCCCATTGATGATGCTGTTTACTTAATCAATTTTTTGAGCATTTAGCGAGGGGAAGGTTTCTTTGATCTTCAGGACCTTGGACGTAGTAGCTGATGATTTGGAAGCTTGGGCGTACGATTTCCCAGAACTCGATTTGGATGAAGGGTTGGAGGTTTTGACTGAGTTTTTCTTCATGTGAAAATACTTCGAAATCATGTTGATTTCCTTCTTTGACTTGGCTGGCAGAGGAGGAAGCGGAGGGGCTTTGTTGATGGTTACTGGAGTGGATTTCGGAGTTTCTTTCTTGTTGTTACCGTTAGGAGCCAGAGCCGGAATTCTTGGAGTGAATTTTGACGAAATTTTAGCTCTAAGAGTATTTGATTTGTTGTCAGTATGTAAGACATCCCATTTAGCACCATAAACCAATAAGATAAAGTTCCAAATGGCATCACCCATGCCATCGAAGTCGCTAAGATTATTTGCCGCAATGCCGTCTACCTGTTTATTCTGGATATATTTGGCCAAGAAATTAAGGGTGACCTTGATGTTCTTGAAGTCCGATACAACGTGTTCAATAGACCCGTGAAGAGAGATGGGGTGGAACGATCCACTCCATAATTCTGGTTCGGTAGGAGCATTGATGTCATATGGAAGTTGAACGTTGAAGACGCTTTCCTCGTGTTGGCCATGTGTGGGGGATACCTCGTTGATGCCACCAGGAGGCCTCATGGGTGCCTGCTAGTTAACCTGTTGGTTAGCCGCCATACTAACCCTGATTTCTTTCTCTTGTTCTGTCTCGTACGACAGTTCATGGCTTTCCATGTTGGACTTTTCAATCCCAGGTACGACATCGATCTCCATCCTTTCATGATAAGGGGTCGAATGGCCAGACGAAGCTAGAGAAGATTCTCTAGAAGATTTAGCAGAAGGAGAGGGGTTTCGCCCTCTCTTGTCAGAATTGATAGTAGGAGAAACTCCCAACTGAATGTCCATCCCTAAGTCAATTCTGTTAGACATAGGTGGTAGTGAGTTATAGATGTTTGAAGCCGTGTTAGATTGGTTGAAATGAGTAGAAAAAGAGGATTTATTTGCAAACTTTCCAATAGGCACTATCATATGAGATAGTGGTAAGAGGAAAAGAAGTAAACTCGAGTAATTTTCAAATATTAAATATAATAAATTAAAGATTTAAAAATAAAGTTAATAAAAAAATCTTATATTAAGTTAATATAAGAAAATTTAATAAAATTTCTAGTATAATATATTTATTTTATATATTAAACTAATAATTTATATTATATAAGTTTTAGCTTATTTTAAAAACTATATATATATAACAAAAAAAAATAATATTTAAATTAAAAATAATAAACTTTACTTATTTTTCTTTTTATTTTTATATTTTAAAATTTAAAATAATAGTTTAGTATAATATATAATTTTTGAAATAAATTAAATATAACTTAATATAAAATTTCTTTTTTAACCAAACTTTAAGTTTCAAATTATAATAATAATATTATAATAACTACTAATTAAATAGTTAATCATATAATAGCTATTTTGAAAATGTTTTAGTTAACTCAAGTGAAATCTTCACAAATTCACTAACAAAAACTCAAAAGTGTTCAAATACTGAGTAAAATCTCTTAAAACTTCTGTAAAAAAGTTAATAACAACTATATCAACCTATAAAAAACGACTTTTCAAACATTGGATAGAAAAAACAAACAATTTTATAATCTTATAGATAATAACTTAGAAATTATTAAACTATTCTATACTAAAAAAAGTTTTTGGCTTCAATTCTTTAAATACTCTAATTTACTATAGTTATAAAAGCTATTATAAATTATACTTTAATAGGTGAATATTACTTATAATTTTTCTCTAAGAAAGATTTCAAGTGTTTCTATGAATATTATCCAATTGAAACAAAAAGACACTCTCAGTTATTTTATTATGTTTTTGAGTACTAATTTTAAAGCTTTTAAAGTAACTATCACAGTTTATTAAATAGTTAATAATATATTAAGTAATTTTATATTATAAAAAGTTTTATCTAATAATAAATAATTTTATTTTAATATTTATATATTATAAATATATATTTTAGTATTATTTCTTAAATTTATAATATAATATGTTATATAATTATAATTATATATTTTTTATTATTTAAAAAATAAAATAAAATATAAAAGTTTAAATATATTATAACAAATAAAAAGTTAAATTATATAAATTTATTTAGTTATTTTTAAAATATTTATTATTAAATTTTTTATATCTTATATATATATATAATATTATAAACTTAAAATCTAAAAAAAACTTAATAAAGTTTTTAGTATATATATATTAAATATATTATAATAATATTATTTGTTATAAAATATTTAAATATTAACTTTTTTGATTTTTCTTAAATATTATTATATGATATTTATATTAAAGATTTAAAATATAAGAAAAGAAAATTAGTATTTTTACATTTTCTTTTTTATATTTTTAGAAAAACTTAAATATATATTAAAAAATAAACTAATTAAGTATAATTTATCTTTAAAGAAACTTAAAAAATATTATAATAACTATTAATTAAAAATAGTTAATAATATACTAAATAATTTTATAAAGTAAAAATCTTATAAAAATTATAAAAGAAACTTAATAAAACTAATCTAATAAATAAAATTACTTTAAAATTTATGTATTATTTATAAGTATATTATAAAATTAATATATTATAAATATATATCTTAATATTATTTCTTTTAATTTTTTTTATAATACTTATAATATAATTATATATTTCTTTTATTTTTTAAAAAAATCAACAATTTATAATATAAAGTATAAAAGTAAATCATAATAACTACTAAATAAAATGAAAGAAACAAAAAAAATAAAAAGACAAGAAACAAGTAATAATTAAAGAAAAGATTTAAAAAACAAAAGCTTTTGAATTATATATCAAGAACATGATAAAATAACTTAATGAATTTTTTCTAAGGTTCTAGTACTTGTTAAATCTTCAACATTCATAGAGTATATGTCTTTTAGTTTCGATAGGGTATTCATTGTATAGACATTTAAAATCTTTATTTGGAAAGAATCTAAGGTAAAACTCCCTAATTGGTACATAGTTTGTAATGGCTCAAGTAGCTCTAGCGCATAAAGAATCAGAATGACCAAAAGTTTGAAGTCACGGTCCCCTCTTGATGTATGACAGTTCAATTATATTGAAATTGTCATCTAATAAGTTTAGGAAGTTGTTCCTTTTTCCATCAGAGGTTTAAAAATGCATTTTCCATTGTTTTACAATGTTGTTGCTATCAGTTTTCTTACAAAAATCCCACGAAATTTTGCAAGGAAATATGTTTGAACAACTTGGAATCTTTGTCAACATCTTTGTGAAATCTCTATTTGAGACAACTAGGACATTCTCAAAATTCAATTGAATTGTCCTGACTTTTATTGAAGAAAAGTCATAGTTCGCTGAGGATAGCAGCTGAGTGAGACTGAAGTGAATATAACAAGCTATCAAAGATACGTTTTGCTAAGTGGATGGAATCGGTGATAACAACTATTTTTGAGATGTTGTTCTTATTACAGGCTTGGTTGATTTCACATCTCATAGTGAAGAGTTCTACTTCAGAACTTGTAATGAACACAGCATGGTGGACTGTTTTGATAAGGGGGGAATTGGCTTGATGTACATGCATAACTGAGGTGGCAATGTTGTCTTTGATACTAGCATTGGTTACAACGAGAGCGGATGAAGGAAGAGAATTCTGGAGAATCAAATTATCAAGTTTTTGAGCACAAATGTTGTCTTTTTCTTTTTTATTGACTAAATTAAAAGAGAAATGGTCAGAAAATTTGTCTGAAATACGATGACCAGGAGTAAACTCCTGGTAAAGGGAAGCAAATGAAGGGAAAATGCCATATGATTTAATCTTAGAGTCAATGATATGACCCTTCGCGATGTTTCTTTGGCGATTCGTGAGAGAGCCTACAGTGTAAGGGTTAGAAGAGTTGGAACGATGAGGAGAATCGTTCATTAGATTTCATATGATGTAGTTCTCCAGAAGTTTGAACAGTCGGATGAGAGAACGATCAGTGAGTTTCTGAAGATAGAATTTGATTGAAATAATATCTACTAATGCTTTGATTCCTTTGGAGGGGAATGTTTTGAAGGTGCCTAGGATCCAGATAGCCACTCTTCTTTGCATTTTGTTCAACATCTTCATATGGTATGATAGAGGCGCCTTGTTATAGAATTAAAGTTAGAATCCATATAGTGCTATTGGGAGGATGCAGCATCTATATAGTTGTTGTTTTTGGAGGGGGGTTATTCCTTGAGATGAATTTTCTAGAAGTTTCATGCACTTGACTGTGGACAACACTTTATTTGAGTAGAAGTCGAGGTGCTGGCGAAATGTTAACTTTTAATTAAAGAAGAACCCTAGGTATTTCCAGGAGTCCTTAGGATGAAGTATTGGGCCTCCAAGAGGAGTTAGGTCAAGGGAGGGAGGGTTGAATTTCCCATGCGATCTGTTGAAATGAAAAATTTCAGTTTTTCCATGTTCTATGACTAAACCAAAATCTGTGAGAAGATTAGAAAGAACATTATAGCTACAAAAGAGTTAGAAGTTTGAAATAGAAATGGATTTGTTCTGAGCAATGATAAGTCTATTATCTACAAAAGAGAGCATGGAAATGGGGATTTTTAAGATTTTAAGATGTTTTTCAAGAATATGTAAAAACAGAGTTAAATAAAGAGCTGATAAAATGGGAGATAGCGCTGAACCTTGCCTTACACCAACATTGATTTCGAAATCTGGGAATTGCATATTATTCCATATGTAATTCGTTTTTCTTTGGACAAGATAGTTCGCAAAGAAATTGGACACTTTGGATTCTAGACCCGCCTTGCTGAGGATTGACATGAGTAGGTTGTGATTTAGGGACGGGAAGAACTGGAATATGTCGAAGGCAAGAGTACTTGTAGATTTTCCTTTTGCCCATCCAGATCTCACAATATGTATTAACACGACTCCTGCATCTATGGTAGACTTGAATTTCAATCCATCTAGTTGGCATGGGTGGATGAAGTTGTTTTCCGCAACTGTGAATTGGATTCTTTCGGCAATGACTTTTTCAATTAGTTTGCCAAGTGTGTTTAATAGGACAATAGGGCAAAACATTTTCGCATGATCATAAGATGATTTGTTAGGCTTTGGGATGATTATTGTAGACGAACACTCGAAGTAGTCCAGCCAATGCCCTAAATTAATACACGCATTAGCAATGTTAATGATGTTGACTAAATACTTGTCTTGTTTGATGATGATCTTTAGGTGTCGCTAAGAGAGTTTGTCTGGTCCTGGAGCTGAAGAATCATTGCATTTTACGATCACTTGTTTGAGTTCCTCTTTTGAAAAAGGAGCCCATTGTACTGTGGATTTGTGATTGATTTCATTGAGGATTTCAATGTTGGTTTGGTGGTTTTGAGCTGTATTGAAAGTATTATGAAGCGTATCCCATAAACTTTCTGGGGACAAGCACGGTTGACCATTGTGCTTGATTGTCTCAGTAGCAGGAAGTTTCCGCCTGTTGATCCAATTAGTAAGTTCCCAAGGGTCTTTTCTTTTATTGGCAATTTCTTGGATTTTTTCATCAAAATACGATCTTTTGACATTCTTGATGACTCTTTTGAAATTCTTCCAGTTTTCTAGAGATCTTGAGTTTCTATAGTTGTTGAGGACTCGACTACATTCATCCAACCACTATTGTTTAGAGTGCTTGGAAATTCTTGATTTCTTGGTGTTATTTTTCCATGCGTGATCGATAATGCATCCTATCTGTTATAGCAACCACTCGCCGGAATGGCACTCATAGTTTGCTTACTTCAGCAAAGCTCTCAGTTGGCTATCTAGTAGTGGGGATTACAAGAGAACTCAACAAGGAGCTCTTACTGTATTGATTCTCTATATATACTACAGGCTCCTGGTCCATGCTACAACAATAATTACCTGCCCTTATGTCTATGCATCGTCCTCATGTCCTATTACTCATCTACATGTGTTTTCCTTAAGGCCACCATGCTTCCTACATGTGCCCTGATGTCATACTCTTAATTTCTGCTGTACATGTGCACATCATGTGTACACCATAAGGAACCCTTGTCTCTTGACATCATCCCTAACCCTAACTCTTCTCTAGACTCTTTCTGATCCTTCTAGACCCTAAGTTCTTCCAGACCGCTCTAGACTACTCTAGCTTCTATCACATGACTTCCAGGTCATGTGCTCTTCCTCCGTTGTAGACTAATAATTACTACTGTCCTATTTCTATCCTCTAATCCTAACCCTAAAGTCTGTTCACACACTCGTCTTATAACACTATCTGCTTAACAACAAAGTTCAATTTGATGTCGTCATCAATGTTGTTGGTGTTCAGAGATTTGAAGTTCGAAATCACTTCTTCGATAAATGCCTTCTCTTGATTGCTCTTGGGGAGAATTGTGAATTTTGAAGATTGAATAACTTCTTCAATAATGGGAATTTCGACAGTGAGGGGAGCATGATCCAAAGAAAGTCGATTTTCAGAAAGGATACAGTAACTGTCAAGTTCAGGATGGCTACTACATAGAAACATTAGATCTAGGATGGAGTTCACTTCTCTAGGCATGTCCAAATATCTAGTGGAGCAAGGGTTAGTTGGGTTGGACAATGATAGGTTGAATGAATCAGCTATAATAAATAAATCATCACTAATGGTAGAATGGTGAGGAAATAGGGGGTCCTATAAATGATCTCTAATATTAAAATCGCTGGTCATAATGAGAATGCTGTCAATATTAACCTCAGTATCCTTTAGATACTTTAAGGCTGTATGAGAAGAGTCAGAGTATACATTTAAAATGAAAAAGTACGTATTGTCGTTGAAAAAGGAAATAAGGTTGATGTTTCTGTGATTAATAATGTCTTTGTGAAGTAAGAAGCGAAGAGGCGAAAGATGAATGTTTACATAAGATATGACTCTAGATGAGTCATTACTGTCCATAGGGACTCTACTAAACATGATCCAGTTAAGATGATGATTGGTACCAATGAAAGGATCTTCTTCGCTGTTAGACAAACTCGGAACCTTTCGAATTTCAGACCATGGGGGCTCTTGGATTAAAATGATGTCATAATAATTCTGAGTCTTGAGGAAAGAGTGGACGATGAGAGCATTTTTGCAAACATTTTGCAATAGAATTTTGAGGGATTTCAAATTCATTGTTGAATCATGATGTTCCCTTCTAAACAGATGGACTTTGATCTGTTTTCATGGATTTCCGAATACTTCTTCATCTGCCACTCTCTGTTGAATCGATGGCGCCAGAATGGGCAAACATTGGAGTCGGCTTGATGATCTCCACAGCAGTTCAAACATTTAAACGTATGAGGGCAGGGTTTGCCTTTCTTTATTTCTAGCCTTGGAGGGTTGATCTTGTTATTTGGTTTGCAATACCATCTGAACTCTCTGTGATTCTCGGACTTGTGAGGGTCATTGCACTTGACGCATTTTGAGTCCTGAATTTTATACAAAAGAGTGGCATGTCCCCATTTCCAGCAGTTCTTGCATTGAGGAACCCCAGGGTTCATGTTCGCTCCCCAGATAGTAGCGATGTACTTTTCTATATTGAAACATTGATTAATGAGCATTTTGGTGTTGCTTCCACTTTGAACGTCCCATATGTTGATCTACACAATGGACATGTCGGATTTGGGTGATACCTTGATGACTTGAGGTTTGGAAGCTAGTGAAATGTTATCAAAGATTTGATTTTGTTTCAGAATCGTTTCAATGTTATTTGAAGTAAGGCATTCTTGTGAGTTGTTATGGGGGTAGTACGGGATACCTATTATTTTGAGGTATGATTTGGATTTAGGTAGTCACAGTTCATCTACCTGTAGAGCATTGACATCATTGGAATTTTTGATGTATTGGTCGATTAGCATCAAGTCGGATGGTTGGGATACCTTATTTGTGACTACAGTGATGCCCAAAGGTTCTGCTCGGATATAATCAATGAGGGTTTCTGACTTGGCATTATGGAGTTGCCTGTTAATGTTTGTAACATGAAGCGATGAGTTTTTGATGAAAGAGTCGACGTTCTCCTTGCTCATTGAGATGATGATCTGTTTTCTGAAAGGCTCTTTCGTGGTCATTTGTATTCTGGGCTTCAGCTTAGTAGTTCCTTTGATGATGTTGTTAACTTGATCGATTTTTTCCACATTAAGAGCTGGAAATGCTTTCTTGATTTTCAGAACTTCAGCCATGTTGGCAGGGGTTTGGAGGCCTGAGTGTAAGATTTGGTTGTCTTTGATTCGTCCTTGGATTTGTTATTATTCATGGAATTTCTATTTTGGAAATATTTTGATATGGTGTTAACTTCCTTGGCCATTTTAGCTAGAAGAGGCGGTGGCGGGGGAGCCTTGTCAATTGAAGCTGGTACCGGTTTGGGGGCTGGCTTGTTGGATTTTTGAGTCGAAGAGGGAGCGATTCTGGGAGTAAACTTTGATGAAATCTTTTCCCTGAGTGTTTTCGATTTGTTATCAGTATGTAAAGAGTCCCAACCAGATTGGTAAACTAAAGATAAGAAGTTCCAGACTGCATTACCAATGCCATCAAAATCCTTTAGGTCATTAGCTGTTTTCGGATTGACCATCTTGTTAGAAATGTATCTCGCCATGAAATTGAGTGAGTCCTTAATGCTTTTCGTGTCCGAGGCAATTTGTTCAATAGAGCCGTGTAGGGAAATGGGGTGGAAATTTCCACTCCATAATTCAGATTCCATGGGGACATTTGGGTTGTAAGAGGGTTGGATGTTGATGACATTATTGTCATCATCACAAGGAGCTTGACCATGTGTTCTATCAATAGGAACATGGCTACCATGCTTTATCTGAATGGAGGAAGCCTCGCTGTTTCCACCTTGTGGCCTTGTGTTGTTAGTAGTCTCAGCCACCTTCCTGAGACGAAATTCTTTCTCCTGCTCCTCCTCATAGGACAAAGCAGAAGATTTTGTAGGTGGGTCAGAGTCAACATCTATACCATTATTCATTGTTACTCTTTTATGGTATATGACTGAGGAACAAGTTGAGGACATAGAAGTGTCCCTTGACCAATTCTTTCCGATTCAAAAGGGTCTACCTCTTACTTTATTATTAGTACCAGAATTAGTTCCTGTAGATTTGTCCATCCCTGTGTTGATGTGAGCGTTCACAGTTGGTAAAATGGTTTGTTAGTTGTGAGATGTAATTATAGTGCTGAAGGTTGGAGGAAAAATAAATTTATTTGCTGTATTTCCAATAGGTGCTATCATACAAGATGGTGGTAAGTGGAAAAGAAGTGACGATCGGTAATTATAGTATATTAATTAACAAACAATATATGAGAAAAAAAAAGAAAAATTAAAACTATTAATAATTACTAAAATTACTATACTAAATATATTTTATTTTTGAAAAAGTTCTTGTAGTTTTAAACTATATTACTTTTTATTAAAATATAATTATTTACTTAATAATCTCTTTTATAATTTATGTATTTAAAAATATAAGAATAAAACATATCTTCTTTAGTAGTCACTTAATTAAAGTTCTTATTTTCTTTATAATATTATATTTTCTTTTTATAATATTTTATAAAGTATAATACTTTGTATAATTTATATTCATACTATAAATGATAGTAATATATTGTTTAACATTAAAGTATTTGTTGATAATATTCTTTGCTGTTAATCCACTTTGTAAGTTTCAAATATTTATCTAAATAATTTGAACAAAACTTTAATAATATGAGGCTTAGATATCAAAATAATATTATTGAATATATATATATTTTTTAAAATATCTTTAATGATTTTTCCTATGTAAAAATGTTTAATAATCTTTAAATATGATTTAAACTTGGATAAATATAGAATATTAATAGTATTTGAATTGATATTGTTTAAATTCTTGATATTATTGTTAAATTAGAAGCACTTGCCAGTTTATTCATTATAATAATGATTTCTTCACTGATAATATAAATAAATGTTGATATTAGTAATAATCTGAATAGCTGAATTAACAATCACCTCAGCATTTAATTTGGTCATCAGATTGATAACTTGTTTTCTTGATGGCCCTTTCATTATCATGTCAATTTTAGGCTTTTTCTGTTCCTTACTGCTGTTCTTGACCTTAATAATTCTTTCTACTTTATTAGCTAACAAAGTAGAAAAAGCTTTTTTAATATACAAAATGTCTTCAACTTTTTGCAAAGTATCAGTTTTTTAAAGGTTTTGAAGCCTTCTTGTTATTAGAATTAACTTTTGAGTCAGTAGAAAGAATTGCTGTTTTTGATGTATTAAATTTTAGATCCCTCCTTGTGGAGAATCCTATTAAAACCACAGAAAGTATTCAGTAGAAAGCTATTCTCCATCTACTAATCTCTTTGTGCTATTATGGCTGGCAGCCTCCCTTGCTAGAAAACCTTTCTATTTAGTCTATAGTCTAGTCTGTTCAATGGCCAATGGTAGGCTAAGTCTTTAACCAACAACCTTCCTATTATAAGTATATCTAGGACTAGATCTGACTTAATAGCCTAAGCCTGCCAAGTAAGTTAGCATAGAGTTGTACCTATGTAGCACTCCAAGTAGGTTTTTCTATATCCTAGTGATTCCAACACTTTAGCTTCAACTTAAGCCTGAACTAGTAATTATTATATAAGCAGACCAACAGTGAATATAAATCTCTTGAGCCAAAGGAGAAAGACTATCTTATTTTACTACAGCCCAGTCATAGCAAAGGTGCTACTCTCTACTGTATCTTCCTGTCCTCTAGCAGATAGTTTACTTATACCTATAAGATATAGATCTTTAATCTATTCAAAGTCACTATCTTGCCACTTGCCAACCTAGTGAGTGTTCCAAAACAAGTCTGAACTAGAAGTTGTTTCAACAATGTGACTAACTATCTTGAAGTCATACAACTTAGAGGTGTAGGGTGTCCTATTCTTATACTAGCTATACTAGCCAGATTTATACCAAATAGTGGGCTAAGCTCTTAATCAATTAGCCCTCCAGAATCTAATATAACTAGATAGATTTATACTAAACAGTAGGCTAAGCCTTTAACCAATCAGCTCCTCAGGATTAGATTGTTATTACCCTTATTCCACATCTTATATTGACCTATTCTTTCAGTCCTAGTTATGAGTATTACTAGACATAGCTCTCACAATAAGAACTAATTTGATTACTTAGTCTTTGTAAGATCTATAGATTTTGCTCCCTAGGGAATCTATTGCTAAACCTTGCATTCTGGTAGTAGTATAATGTTTGCTAGTTCTATGGTATACACTAATTATAAAAACCAAGAACCCTAGTAATTGCTATATGATATTACTACTACATAGTTACAAAGTTAAGATATTTGCACTTGGAGGGAATTAAACCCTTAATCTTTTAAACACTCACTCAAGTGCTCTCATCAGAATTGAAACTACTAGGCTACTAGGGCCCTCTTACATATTTCTTCATTGTCTAAGAAATAAAATAAAATCAAAATAAAATATAAAGATTTAAGTATACCATAACAAGAGGATAGGATGAGATTTTCCAAAGATAGTTACTATTTTAAATACTCTACTATTCATTGCAACCTAGTAGAATAAATACTGAGCTAACTATCATAATAATAGTATACAAATAGTCAGGAATATAAGTAAAATTATCTAGAATATTACCTGGAAAGACAGAAAGTATTTGGAGCTACTAACAAGAATATCAGAGGTCATTGAAAGAGGTAGTATATGAGTACAAGATATGATGGTGTTGGCTTAGAGAAATAATAGGTCTGGCAATATTCTTTAGCAATAGATAAGAGTAAAAAAGTCTGTATAAAAGACTATAATACTTAGTATTCAGTATTAATGAAGAATTGGGTTCCATTAAAGTTACCATTCTGAAGGTGATAAAAAACTGAACATATAAACCAAACTCTAAAGTAATATTTTTATGTATATTGTAATTACTAGCAAAACAACTTGTCTAAACTTTTGCTTTTTACTGTTTTAACCTTAGACTTGGCTCAGGTTGCAACTTGGGAAAATACTTGAGAAAGAATAGGAAATAAGTCAATTGGTAAAGTATAAGAATACAAGATAGTATCTACAACTATATATATATATCTATCGATAATAAGAAGAGAAATAAGAAAGCTTCTACTACTATGTGATAAAACAACAAGATATAGTAGACAATGAATTGAAAATGAAAAAACCCCAATATAAGGTATTAATTGTAACAATACTCCTATTTTAACATTTATATCCTCATAAATTCAATCTAAGAATGCTAAATCTCCAACCACATAAAGCATGACCAACTTCTTTGTAGGTCCAATGACAATTTCCTCTTATAATGTTAATGCTATAAAGAAGAGTTTATATAGTGGTCTTTCTAAATATATCTCAATTGAAAATCTGTATTTGCTTGTATCTGTTTGATAAACTCAGCTATGATTTCTTTCTAATATTGGATATCTTGTTCTCCATTTCATTGAACAGCTTTATAATGAGATAGTAGAAGGAATGGTATTATTTTGGTTGGTCATTGTAATATCTTTAGTACTTTCTTCAAATTCTTAACTTCATCTTTTATGAATATTGGTTCAGGAGTTTTTGGTCTGTTGTGGTTTGATGATATATTATATAGCTTGTATAAAAAAATTTCTTCATCTTGAACCATATCTTCTCTTTGTTTCCCTTTGTTGATAACTATTGGTTATGGTATCTCTTGGTGTGTTTCTTGATACACTTCTTATATTATCTTGGTGTGTTCTTTAACTTATTCATCTCCTTTGACTTTGCACTGGTCTAATTCATTGGCTAGTAGTGTTTGGATATAATGTGGTTGTCTCTCTATGTCTCTATGTATGATGTTTCATAGTTTTTCTGATATGCTATATATGTCTCCTCTAATTTGTTTCTTGTATATATCACTGGATTATAGTAGATTGATTTGAATATCTGCCATATTAGCTAGCTTGGTTAAATCTTGAATTTGCAGTTATATGTTTGCTATTATTTCTAGTTCTCAAATTATCTTGTAATACTTTCTGGTCTAGTCTTTCTTCTCTCTGTTCAAGGTTAGGATAAGATTCATATTATTAACATTGCAGGCAATATATGGGTTAGGAAAGATGAGTACAGTAGTAAACTGGTAGGCTATCTGACTGGATTTCTCAGTGTTGGTATACTTTGAGATATCAATTTGGGATTTTACCCCTCTCTTTTATAGGTTTTAACTCAAAATATTTGTCCAATAGTCTTAAATTACCTCTTTAGCATGTAGCAACCCCATTTCCACTATCCACTGATTGTACTCATTTCCATATCCTTTCTAATGAACTAAAAATTAAATACTGTACCCTTATTTCCTGTGATTCCTTATTTCTTCTACTTTGCATTCTTCTTTTTCATTAATGATATCTGGTAGTAATGCTATATTCATGTGTTGTCTCTTAAATTGTGGTTTTCTATATTGTGTAAGTAGGTTTTCATTAAACACATTGTGAATCACCTATTCTTCTAGTAGTTCTAGCTAAAATAATTCTTGACTAATATTCTTTGTAATTTTAAAGATTTCTGGTTCAGCTTCTTTGAGGGTCAATTTGAATGGATATTTTTTGCTTCTAACCACATGTTGTCTTCTTTCAATCCTTGTGAATTTCTTTTCTTTTTGTTGAACTGTTTCTTCATAGCTTTTTTTGCTATTTCCATTGACTTTCTTGCTGTATTCTAACTTCTTTGTAGTCTTTTGAGGAAATCTTCTAGCTTTGGTAATTCTGTCTTCACTGCTAGGTTCTCCTTTCATGAATATCTTCCAAAGTTTAATTCAAATAGGGTGTATTCTATAGCTATGTGTTTTTTGTCATTGTACTAGAATTCTGCTGTTGATAATTATTTTGTTCAATTGTCTTGTTAGTAGTTCATATAGTGTTACAAAAATAATTTGATCTTCTGATTGATTTCTTGCATTTGTTTATTAGTTTGAAAATGGTATACCATAGATAATATTTGTTTTTTTCCTAATACTTTTTCTAAGTTCTTTATGAATCTTGAGGTGAATTGAGGTCCCCTGTTACTAAGAATATTTCATGGTACTCTATATATCTTTTATATTTCATCTCTATAGATTTTGACTATGTCTTCCAATAATACTACTGTAGTTGTTATCTTAAGCCTGATCATCTTGGTAAGTCAATCCACAATAACCACTATTATATCTTTATCATTTGATTTGGAAAACAGTTCAATAATGTTGATACTAATTTCTTATCATGATTCTTCAGGTGTTTCCAATAAATAAAGTTCTTCTGCCTTCTTTATGTGTTGTACTATATTTTTTTGACATTTTATGTATCTCTGAATATATTTCTTGATATATCTGCTAGTTTATAGTTTTTTCATAGAATTTGCTCTTATATTTTCTGGTTATTTAGAACATATATTCTTTTCTCCATATAAACCACTCCATTGTTCTTCCATGCTTATCCATCTTTTTTTTCTACAATTTCTTCAGAACTTCTTATTCTTTCATGCTTTTTCTTTGAATCTTGTCTAATAATGTAGTTTCTTCTACTACTTGGTTTTCTCTGAATACTATCACTTTTGCTTCTGTGTAGATTCTTCTTATCTGTCACAAACTTCATTCAGCTTGTATCTCCACAACCTAAGTTGTGCTGGAAAGCTCTAAATGAAGGCTATCTGCACATATACAGGAGGTACAAAATTGACAACAAATGACTAAGATATCAGGCCATCAGTAGCTGTAAAAGCATTTTTTGCTAATATCTCATGAATGGCTGATGGATTTGCATAATTGAAATTACATTGGAAACTGCTTATCAATCCATTCCCAATAATATATAATATGTCTCAAAGTAATAAGTATTGGTAGAAATATAAGTATATCAATATAGTGACATAATTAGTTACCTTCTAAAATTAGCCTGACAGCTACTATAACAGATGACAGCTCCCATTAGGTACAAGTTTTGATCATGTGATAGAAACAGCTTGCATACAGACCAGTACTCCTTTGTATATATACTTCTATATCTAAGGATTAGATCTCAGACTTAACAATATCAATTATCCTTGTTGATACTACTCATCACCTATTATCATTATCTCCTTATACTGAACCTCTAAAACACCACTAAGTTCAAGTATCACAACTAGTGAGTGGCTTATTTATGATAAATCCAATCTAAGGTTATTCTTTTAACTTAACTCTTAGTCTTAAGTCTATAACACTACTCACTTATTTGTGATATCTGAACCTTAGGTGTACTCTTAGAGGTTTAGGAGTGATTCAGAAGTTTAATAATAATAATAATAATAGTAATAAAGATCAGTACAGACACTAATGATAAAAAGATAATAATTGATAATAACTAATGAAAATCAATGTTATTAAGTTTAAGATCTAATTCTTAGATATAGAGATATATATATGAAATAGTGGTAGTCTATGCACAAGTTATTTCCATCACATGATCAAAACTCATATCTAATGAAGGCTATTATTTATCATAGTAGATATTAGGCTAATTTTAAAAAGTAACTAATTATATTACTATATTAATATACTTGTATCTCCATTAATGCTTATTGATTTTGGATATATCATATATCATCAAAAATGGTTTGATGAGTGCTTTTCAATGCAAGTTCAATCATATGAATCTGTTTAGCCATCTATGAGATATTAGCTTACAAAACTTTTACAGTTACTAATGGCCTGATATCTCAGTTGTTTTTTCTTGCTTTTGCACAGCCCACATATGTGCAGATAGCCATCATTTATGGCTTTTCAGTACAACTTAGTTTGTGAAAATTAGTCTACTAGTTGTAGAAATACAAGCTAAATGAAGTTTGTGACAATATGGCTATTTCTGAAGAAAGAGAGGGCCTAGAAAACCTTATTCTAGTTGCATAAAAACTAGTTCACAGTTAGGCAGATGTAAAAAGAATAAGCACTAAGGAAAGCTCTGTCTAGTTGTTAATTACTGTTAAAGTCTAGTAATAAAGAGATATAGGATTATAAGTAGTAGAAGAGATTTTTAGATATAAGAGTGTTAGTAGGGAATAATAGTCATAATAGAAATAATGATTGGATATACTTATAGATACAGAAATGTTATGATTGACTACCTTATAGACTCCAGGTATTAGGGTGAGTTCCTTATAACTCAATAATTGGCTGCACCATATGTTGTATCAGTCAGTGCCTTATGTAGTAGGCAATGCTTCCTTATCTTTTCCTCATGTTGTATGACACATTTGTCTCATGTATAACAGATGTATTCCTTATGATAACTAGGTATATAATTTCTTTAGATTCAATCATTACTTTTAAAAACTTTATTTCTTTAACTTTTTATTTGTATTTTTCTAATTTTATATATGGCTGTAGATATTAGCCTGTATTCTTATGCTTTACCAATTGATTATTCCTCTACTCCTTACTCAAGTCTTTGCCTAAGTTGCAACCTAATCTAAGCTAAAGGTTATAACATTTGGTAAAGTGTCATCAGGCTCACCTTGCAAAAAAGAGAGTGTATAGTGGTCAGACTACTGGAACATTATAACAGTTAGGCTATTGAAGAACTATTAAAACTACAAACATGGTTTTAAACTATTAGGAAAACACAAGAATACTTGTAGTATAGCCCATAAACAATAGGATGAATTGATGTCAAAAATATGAGATAGAGACATTATCAGAATGATTGGGATCATTGAGGATCACCAAAGAAAATACCTCATAAAGAACAACAGAGTACACAGATAATATGTTAACCACACCAGCAGTATACAATAAGACAGTATAAGCAGTAATTCTAAAGAGTATGGTTCTAGATCTAGAATAGTTGAATGGTAACTGAACAAAATTTGAAGATTAGTGGAGAAGGATTAGAAAGTAGTAGTAGCACAGACCATAAGATTCTAGTATATAAGATAGACAATCTTATACAGAATTCTCTATTGAGTTCTCTTGTGTTAATCCAATACAAGGTTTTTCTTATTGACCAATTCTAAGGTCTTTGAATTGTAACAACTTTGACAAGAATAGAAAGCCAAAGTATTTTAACTGCAACATCTATAGATACATGGCAAAGAATTGCCAAAAGCTAGAGAAAGAACAAGACATTAGGAAGTGCTACAAGTATAACAAAATAAAACACATTGTCAGAGACTGCTGATCAGGACAAAAGATGAAAAGTTGCAGTATTCAGGAAGAATTAGATACTAAAAAAGACAATAAGGAGTAGGGTTTTGGAGACAGTCCCAAGTAAGCATGGTATAAAGGACCTATATAACTAAATCTCACAATCAATATATTATTCCACATTGATGGAACAACAAAAAAAGAGAGCTAAACATATAAACAAAAGTAAAGACACAGACAAGAAAAGAATTATAGCTATAGATATTGGTAGACTCTGGATGCACATACACAAGAATTAATAAGCAATTAGTCAAGAAAGAACAAATCAAGATAAAACCAGCAGATATAGCATTTAAAGTTTTCAATACAGATAGAACTAAGAATAGAGAGGTAACATGATTTGCACTACTTGAAGTAGAAATCAACAGATACAAAGAGCAAATTAACACAGAAGTAACTGATTTAAATAGCATGAATATGTTTCTAGGACATAACTGGTTAGTTAAACACAACCCAGAAGTAAATTGGAATATGGAAACTATACAGTTTATGAGATGTCTAAAAAATGTGTAGAACACAACATTAGAACATAACATTTAGAACAAGAAGAGCATAGAAAATGGAAACATTAGACAAAGGACAATAGTAAATTGGCAAGGAGCCAGATCCAACAAACCCTAAAAATCTCTTAGAGTATATTCAACCTTTTACACATTTGTTCAATAAAAAGAAGTTTGAAAAAACTACTGGAAAGAAGAGAATGGGATTATGAGATCAACCTAACAAAAGAAATTCCAAAGGAACTCAATACAAAAGCTTATGCAATAACTATAAAAAAGAAAGAAGTACTAAACTAATAGCTGGATGAACAACTCAAAATAGGATTAATTGTAGAGTCAAGTTTAAGATATAGATATACAGCATCATGTTTCTATATTCCAAAAAAGGACAAATTACTATGACTAGTATAAGGCTACTGGAAATTAAACTAGTACATGATAAAGGACAAAATGTCACTACCCTTAATTGGAGAAGTTATCAACAAGCTGAAAAAGATAATATCACAAAAGAGCTACTCACTGGTTGTAATACCTAAACTTAATAGTGTTTCAGAGGTTCAGTTTAAGGAGATAATGATAATAGATAATAAGTAGTATCAATAATAATAATTGATATTATTAAGTCTAAGATCTAATCCTCAGATATAGAGGTATATATATAAAATAGTAATGGTCTGTGTGCAAGCTGTTTCCATCACATGATCAAAACTCATACCTGATAAAGGCTATTATCTGTCATAGCAGATGTCAGGCTAATTTTAATAGCTAATTATGTTACTACATTGATATGCTTGTATTTCTACCAATACTTATTGCTTTGAGATATACCATATATCATTGGAAATAGATTGATAAGCACTTTTCAACACAAGTTCAATCATATGAATCTATTCAGCTGTTCATGAGTGTTTATAAAATATCAGCTAACAAAACTTTTACAATTACTGATAGCTTGATATCTCAGTTGTTTATTGTTACTTTTATACATCCTACATATGTGCAGATAGCCCTCATTTGGGGCTTTCCATTGCAACTTAGTTTGTCAAAATTGATCTACTAGTTGTGGAGATACAAGCTAAATAAAGTTTGTGACAGACAAAATACTTTAACAAACTAAATCTTATCTAGGAATACAGCAATGTATAAACCAAAGAAGGAAATGAATGGAAAGAAGCCTTTTTGACAAATAAAGGCTTATTCAAACCCAAAGTAATGTACTTTAGACTTTGCAATTTACTAAGGATATTCCAAAGGATGATGAACAGCTTCTTTAGGGAATTATTATATGAAGGAGTATTAGCAAACTATATGGACAACTTTGTGATACCTATCAGGACTAAGAAGGAATTAGAAGAAAGAACAGTTTGATTTTTGAAGATAGCAGAGAGATATAACCTATATGTTAAATGATCAAAATGTAATTTTAATACTGAAGAAATTTCTATTCTAGAAGTAGTAGTTGGACAAGGAGAAGTACAAATGGAGAAAGAAAAGATAAAAGTAGTTACAGAATAGAAGATCCTTACTAAAATAAAAGAAGTAGAAAGCTTCTTAGGGTTTGTAAACTTCTACAAAAGATTTATCAAGAACTTTAGTTATATAGCCAAACCTCTTAATGAACTCAAAGGAAAAAAGGAATGGAAATAGAAAAAAGAACATCAAGAAGCATTTGAAGAACTAAAGGAAAAGATCACAAGCCAATCTATACTCACTCTTTCAAAGAGAGAAGGAAAATTCCAAGTAGAAACAAATGTTTCAGAATATACCATAGAAGTGTTCTATTTCAAGAATAAGAAGGAAAATGGAGACCTATTGTATTTTTGTTAAGAACAATACAACTAGCAGAAAGAAATTACAAGATTTACAACAAAAAACTACTCACAGTAGTAGAGGCCCTCACAAAATAGAAGCAATATCTACTAGATGCCACAGAGAAGTTTGAAGTTTAGACAGATCACAAAAATCTCAAGTATTTCAAAGAACTGCATAAACTCAATAGATAACAAGTAAGATTGTTGTGGCAGCCACTAGACCAGTGTCCAATAGCAGTACAATTAATAAATCTCAAGGGCAGATATCTAGTGTAGAACATGAGTTGTGTAATTCACAAGAAAACTCAACAGGGAACCACAACAGTATTCTACCGACTATTTATATAAACTAACCCTGGTCC
>Ga0157364_1001169_pt1 | contig 21488 bp, 5 predicted proteins | sample AttsexASBM2_FD_111476 | JGI IMG/M metagenome (GOLD analysis project Ga0157364, IMG submission 111476) | Fungus gardens microbial communities from leaf cutter ant in Ribeirão Preto, State of São Paulo, Brazil - Atta sexdens ASBM2 | ecosystem: Host-associated > Fungi > Mycelium > Unclassified ...
ACACACACACACACACACACACACACACACACACACACACACACACACACACACACACACACACACACACACACACACACACACACACACACACACACACACACACACACACACACACACTATATTTCCATACATTTTTATTAGAACACAAATTTAAAAGAACTACTATTTATTAAAATAACTTATGATCCAGATAATAAACCATCACAAATTTGTCATATTATATTGAAATATACAATAGTAATTTAGAATAATCTGTAATTTTTTCATAATTTTGTTGTTATTTGAAATATCATCTATATATCCTAAAGAGACAATACTATGATGCACGGAAACTATAGTGACCAATGATCCCGAATTTTGTGGATTATCCTGATTTTTAGCTCTCTAAATAATGTTCCAAAAGAATCCTAGACGGGAGAATCCTAGAATGGAATTGATTTTTTTTTTGAAAATTAATTTTATCAAATTAATTTTATCTAATTATTTGTATCCCTCAGACAATATTTTATCTTAAACATTTTTTCATATTTTTCATATTTTTCCAAATATTTGATGTTTAAAATTGATCACTCTTATATATCTAATTTATTTAATTTAATTAAAAATGCTGGAGTGACCAAATTGTCAGAACTTTGCAGATCGATATAAATCTTCGAATTTACTGAATTAAAAATGTTTTTATAGAATTAAAGTAGATGCAAAATTTGCAATAGATTTTATACAAAATAAAAAAAGTTAAAAACTTATAATTTTATTCAATTTGTAGAACTGTCACCTGACGTAGATGTTTCCTTAATACAAAAGTTTTATAGCTCGTATGAATTTGTTTATACTATCGACCTCGATCAAGTTCGGCCATCGCTGCAACATGCCCTTAATATTACAAAGTGTTTTTGTAATTCAAAAAACATAGCATAAAGTTCTGAATTTTTTTGTTGTGTCTTGATATTTCAAGATGAAACTGGTCAAAAGTTGGTCACTCTACTGTTTACGCGAATATAGATGGGCGAATGATAGCACGGCGATTTTATATAGGGGAAAGGGGGGGTAAGATGACGACCTTAAGATTTGTCGAATTTTCCTAATTTCTGTGAGGAAATAAAGAGACTAATTTATTTTTTTTTCAAGTTCACTACAGTCTTAGTTATCATTTGTAAAAATTATAAAATTGTTAAATAAATTCTTTAAAATTTAATTTTTTTAAGGACATATCAATTTTGTCATCTTGCTCCCATATGTGGGTAAGATGACTTTTAGTAATGGATAAGATGACGAAAAGTCAATTTAAATTAAAAATATACTTTTTATGAGTAAAAAAAGATTTATTATGATATATTTATATTGTTTTAATATATTATAAGAAGTTTTAGAGAAAACAAAATAAACAAAATAAAATCTTTATATAATTTATTAAAAATAAAATTATTGAAACATTAACATTAACATAATTATATTTATGTACTGTATGTAGTAATTGTGCAATGAACTTATTAATAAAATATACCTACTTACTACTGTAGTCAAAAATAAAATAAGATTTAAATAAAATTATTAAAGAACATTAAAACTAAACTTGGATATCACAATTATATCACAAATGTAATATCTTAATATCACACAGAAAAATATTTATTAGCCTTATTTTTAACCAGTAGGTATTTTATATGAGACAAATGTGAAAGTTATATTATAAAATATAAATGTTAATTCTTGATTGTGATATTATGAAGGTATTATGAAAAATTGTGTAACGTACAGGAACAATATTACATAATTCGTCTCTTCTTCATAGGAATGTCTCTATTAGTCATATTGATTGTATTGTGGGAAGAAAGATTTGAGATGAGCATCAAATTATTTATTATTTGAGTTGCGAAAACGTCATGCGTGGTCATGCGTGGTCACGCGTGAGTATATAATCTACAATCTCCATGAGAGCGTCATATTACATGACGTCATCTTTTTTTTTACCCACAGTTACCATATATTTTTATTTAATTAATAAAACCATTGTGATGCGAAAAATAAAAAAATATTAATATGTTATTGTATTCGCTTTTATAGTTATACAATATTGTAATTTTATTAAAAAAATGAAAGTATTTACTATAATTATGTCATTCCTTACAATACTGCAAAATTACAAGTGAATGCATTCAAAACACATTTCTTAATATATTATCTATTTTTGTAGTCAGATTGAATTCAAACTATAAGAGATTGTGTATTATTACCTAAAGCCTTTAATAAGTTAAGCATCTGCTTTTCATTTATTATTATCTTTAAAAAATTAACAATTCGTACCTTATTCTCTTCGTCATCTTACCTCTCCCGCCTTTCCTCTAAACATATAATTGCGTGTGTATATATACGATATAAAAATAAACGCCGAGTGATATGTACTGGCTAGTACAGTATAGTCGTATTTAGTAACTAGTATTTAATTAAAGTGTTATGAAATAAATATACGCCGAATTTTCTTCTGTTTCTTGTGTTCTCTCTAAATTAATACTTCGAAGTTCACGATAGATCTACTGGATTTATTATAAATGTCAAAAATATCAAATTCAATTTTCTTTATGCTACATCCGCAAATTTGGATTATTTTATTCAAATATATTTACAATTATTGTATTGATTTTTTATGTTATTTTGATTTCTTGAAAATTAATAAAAAAAATAATATCTTTGGACCCATTCAATTTTAAATCTCTTTATCAAAAATGTCAAATGATTATTTACACGGCATCCTTAATTGAATTTAATAACATTCGCAGTGTCAGTTATGAAACTAACCAATCACAGTCGTTGTATTCTTCCGAAGAATAGTTATGATTGATCAATTTCATAACTACAGATGTTATTAAACCCGATTAAGCGTGCCATGTAACAGAGGTCAATGTTCTTTATGTTACATCTGCAAATTTGAATTATTCTTATTAAAATGTATTTATGTATTTAGTAAATGTATTTATTTTTTATGGTTCATTTTGGTTCTTTGAAATTAGTTCTTTTAATTAACATAAATGAAATGAGTTTTATATTCAATAACTGTATTACAAATTTCAGTTCCGGAGGATTAATTTCAGTGATCAAACTGTTATTGGATCATGAAGTCTCTGTCGTATATTTGAAGGAAAAGATTTACTTTCATCAAGAAAATATTTATCGTTTCATCAAATTTTATCGATTTATTATTATTTATCTTTATTAGATAACGGAATCACGTAATTTTAATAAATTAAGAATTTTTTGGGCAATTTCAATAAATCAGAAAAATAAAATTTAATCTCGTTGCAAAAAAATGATTTCAGAATTTTACTCCTCTCCTCTAAAAATTTTAGGAAAAAAGAAATATAATAATAAATTGTAATTTATATGTATTTTGTGGAGAAAATGCAGTTGCGAATGTGAGCATGTAAATTTCTCGCGATCAACTTTAATCATTTATAATTCGAAAACTATTCCTTGATCGTAATCGACGTAATCGAGATTTCCAAACATAATTAATCTCTAGGATATTAAAGAATTGTACGGTTGTGGGATTTTGGTATAAAATGAAAGGTGTTCTCTCTCTCTCTCTCTCTCTCTCTCTCTTTTCTATTTGAAAAATTATATTACTCAGAAAGTTATTAAAGTTATTAAAGTATAATATCGGATTTGAAACATTTTAATTTTTTACAAAAGAATAAAAACGATTTGTTAAGAAAAATCAATTAGTATCATTAAGTACAAATGTAAGTTTACAAATGTATGTATATACGTGTATACAAATGTATTCATATAGCACATATAGATAAATAAATAGCGGGAGAAAAATTTATATTTTGACTCCATTTAAAATGAAAAAGTTAGTTCCACATGGATAAATATTTTGTTGTTTCATTATTCGAGATAGCTATTCACGAAAAAAAATTCCATACAGAGATGTCAAGTAGATATTAAGTACATAAATGAAAAAGCATATGAAACAAAGATAAAGCAACAGTTTTAGATACATCGAACGACACTGTATTTTTGAAGAGACGCAATTCAATGTAGATTTCATCATCTTAGAAAGTCTAACCCTCGATTTACATTCAACGTTATCTGCAAAGTAAAAAAACTACGCGAGGATGTCTACTTCATACAAGAGAAACGAGTAAACATCTCAGTGATTTCTCTACAAACGTGGTTACAAATTCTCGAAATTCAGTAGAAAGATACACTCGCGCGCACATAGAATGTAAAAAAGGCAGAGAACAAGAACGATATTTGGCCGGAGGTTATGCAAGAAGAACCTACGAGCAGAGGATATCCTTTGCTCTCACACGTTTCTCGGTGGAAACTCCTAGATTTCATGCTTGCGGTCCGCTGCTGTTAGTCCGAATTTCGTCGTTTAGTTCCCTGTATCGCATTAGGTAGGAGTCCCATCGTGGTGAGGATAGGGAGGATGTAGAATAGAGAAGAGGAGAGTAACGATGTGGAGATCGAGGGGATGGAGAAAGGCGAAAGCTCGCAGGGTTGCAGGGTGGTAGCGGCGATGGTAATGACGGTGGCGAGCGATGGCGAGGAGAGGGTTGAAGGGATACAACAAGAGGGAATGTGTGTGTGTGTGTGTGTGTGCGCGCGCGCGCGCGTGCGAGAGAGAGAGAGAGAGAGAGAGAGAGAGAGAGAGAGAGAGAGAGAAGAGCGCACCACAAGCTCGAAAGTTGGGAAAAAGCCAAGGAAGGGGTTGTGCTTGGTGCGCGGGCCAGTCGGAGGGCGCAAGCTCCGGGTCTTCCTGTGCCCTCCCACTTGGTCGCGCGATAGGTGGAGCTTTCCTACCCGCCAATACATGTCCCAGGGAACGCGTACTCGCTCCCGAACGGCGCGAGTTCGCGAGTAGTGCCGAGCCGCCGCCACCGCCACTGTCAGTCCTTCCACATCCACACGAAAACGCGCATCCCACGGTGGTGGCACCGTGGTGTGTGGTGGCCTCTCGGCGCCGGCTCCGCTGCTGCTGCTGCCGTGCCGTGCGTAGCCTGATCAGGTCAGGAGGATTATTAAGGTTTCCGGTGAGAGGATAACGCGCGCGCGATAAGGCCGCGGAACACCTGCGAACGTGAGCGCGATTGCGGTGACATAATCGCCGATGAGAGGTGGCCAAGAGTCCATCGACGAGATATATGTAGGGATATGCATGATCGAGAGGGTTGGGTCGGCAGGTGAAAATTAGCGCGGATTCACGTCGCGCGTCGATGGTGTGCTATGTGCGCGGAGAGAAATGTCGGTGAACGTAAGAATAGTTCTGCTAATGTGGACCGATGTGCATGGGAAGGTCGGTTACGTTGCAGCGCGAAGAGGGTGAATCTCTATTATTTCGGGTCTTATAAACGCGCATTGTGTATCGTATTGACGGCATATGGGAATAATAATCTAGTAATTATCGCGTGTCAAACAATATTCTGATGATGATGGAAACTTCATATCATATTATAGCATTCATGAAAAGAATTTGATCAAAATAGACTTTCTCCAATTTTCTTTTAAAATGAAGAAAATGTTTCGATTACGATCGAGGAGTGATCGCGTGATGGTATTTCAAATGGTACAACACAGTATGTATAAATTTTGGTTTTTGTTAGCATGTCTAAAGTTACACGAATTTTAATTATTTTTTATAAAAGTTTGATTTACGATTATGCATCTGTCATTATAATAAATAAATTTGCAACTGAACTTCATTCTTTAATTTATTCTTTATTGGGGATGCACGTACGTTATGTTACAAACATAATCAGTTACATTTTTTTAAATTGTATATGAGACAGGTTAATGTCATGTAGAAAATTAATTATCGCTGCGTCAAATAAATTAGTGTTTTAGCTGTTTTCTATTTTACAACCGTTACGTGACAATTTAGCATGCTTTCATAAAATTATTTTGTCATGTAGAAAAGAGTTCTTTAACAATCGATAAAGATACAAAATTCTTTATAGACTGTATATCATTGCATAATGAAATTTAAACGTTATTATATGTTGAGGCACCCAAATTAATCAGTGTATACAGAACTTCTCGAACTTCCAATAACTAAGCTGCTCGAACACATTATGGAATTATATATATAGGAATTTATGAATTTATGGATTTGCTGAATTTACGGATTTATCGATTGCACGGCATTTCATTATTGCAATAATAAGAAATTCGTGAAAATAAAGTGACATCGTAATAATTATACATATATTGAGCCGTGAATGAGTGAATTCGTGAGAAATACAAGTTTTATAATGGAAATTTATATTTATGTAAGGAAAATTATATTTGTATAATTTAAAAAACGCAATTATTACACACTAGTGTAATTTCTTAATTACTACAATAATTTTTATAGATTTTAAAAAGGTAATATATGTAGCAATATTTAAAATTATTTTTGATAATAAATAAAAAATAGAAAGGTATAAGAAGATAAAATGTAAACGGAATACGAACAAAAATTACTAAATAAAAAAAATTTGGGAAATAATAATGACGAATTGATGCATATAAAATATATGATGTCTTGCATCAAAAAAGAAGAAATGATTAACCGAAAAATTTATGTGAGAAGGTTTTGTGATACTTGAGGACATAAATTGAAACTTTTTTATCACGGTATTAAATTATGTGTGTAACAACATAAAAAAGTAAACAATCATGAACAGTTTTGTTTTAATTAATGTATTTAATGAACGATTTACTGGAAAGTTACGAGCCAAAAATTTGTCATTGAATTGATTTTATCTGTGTTATCAATATATCAAAGAAAAAGACATATATGTGTGATTTATTGCAATAGTATTTTTATAACACTTTTATTCATAATCGTTCAAAATAAACTTTTTTTTTTCAAGAAATACATCGCTATAGATGGAAATTACTTCCGAGTGAAGTGCCAAAATGTCGGGTGTGTCCATACTGCTATCGAATGATAAAAGGAGATTATGCTCATAAAAACACATAATTTGAAATATTTAATACAATTATTATGATACGATATGTTTATGATAAATCTAAACAACGAAACGATGAAATTTGAAATATAAAGTTTCGATATTATTATCCAATGACATAAAGATAAAAAATATTGTTTGGAAAGGAAAGAGAAAAAATGTATAATTTATAATATATCTTTAAAATTCGGTCTCTTACTTTCTGCATCTTTTATACCGAGTTTTAAAATGCGAGTTAGATTTTTATTCACAAAATCGCGCGAATTATTTTATTTCACATTTTTGAAATATTTGAACGTCATATATCATATTATCCCGTTAAAAAAAACCTTTATCACTGAAAAATTTTAGTTCTGAACTTGTATAGTTTATTGAAACGTCCCGTTTTTATTAATTACAGTTTGTTTTCGTTCTATCGAAGTTCAATAAACTGTATGTCATGGAACGATACCGAAGACGACGCGTGAATAAATTGCTCTTTGACGACATCAATGACATTTTAATCATTGCCTTGCGTTACACTTAACTCTCTCTTCTACAATTTTGGCGTATAACGTATATCGTGTCAGGCAAGTAAATTTAGGTAATGAGACTTTCCAAACATGTTAGCATGAGCTCTTGTTTGCCAGATGCGCTAACACATAAATTCCTGTTTGCCGCAGCGTACAGTAGCTAGCTAGGAAATATACTTCAGCGGATGCTTGTAAAGTACTTCGAAATACCTTATGAATATAGACCGATTTCTCCCGTGTACATGATTTTGTGAATAACAGTAATATCATTCTGTATACATGTACAGCCTGTAAGATTTAATAGGACTTATCAAAAAAATAAATTTTAATAAAATTATATTTTCGAAGACTAATATAGTAATATTGGTACAAGATTTCGATAATATTATTCGATAATAAAATCTATAATTTGTGCTTCGTTGTTTTTCATTAAAAAGTCTTTTTCTATATTATATCTGATATTCAAAATATAACAAAATAATTGTAACACGCGTCATTTTTGTACAGAAAAACGTGTTTCAACTTTTTGAATATCAAACATGATGTATAAAAAAACTTTTTGAAAATCTAAATATTTAGTGTTTTTTTCGTAGCTGTTGTATAAATATAGCAAATAAATTTTGTTATATGTATAGCTGTTGCATCATGAAAGTAAACCGTTACAAAAACTTTAAGGAAAGTTTATATCTTATATTTCAAATGTCAAGTTGGAAATCAGAATAAAAGTTAGATTTCTCATGTGTGCTATATATGTTGTTACATATCTCTTTTCATATGGTTGAAAGGAAAGGAACGAAAAATTTTAAATCCATCTCGCGAGTAAAAGTGATTGAAAAAAGATAAAGATATTTCTATTAAAAATTGACATCCTGATAAATATTTTAATAATATTTTAATAACATAAAGATTGTATGTACTACAAAGTTTCTTTTATATTTCAATGAACAAAAGTGATTAAGGATCACTTTATTTGGTTCATTTATTTGATTATAAAAAAATAGTCTTTTAAGACGTCTTAAAGAGATTTATTAGCATCAGTGATATGAAATTGCTTGACATTTTTAATTTGTAATACTACATGCATTCCAGTTTCAGTTAAGACTGTGTGTTTTAAAATCAACAAATCGGCACACAATTTGTTTGAATTGAAAATTATAAAAATGTATGCAGAAATATTATTAAGTACCAAGACTTGCCTTGGCTAAATATGTGAATCTCTTTGCTTATTTATGTTGAAAAATTTTTTTATTTGCCGACAATGTAATTTCAAATATTTCCTTCAAATATATCTTGCAATTAGGATTTTTTCTGTGGCTACACTCTACACTGCGAAATAATTAGCATGCCGAGAAAATAATAATAATAATGTCAGGAGAAATAATATGACCTATAAAAATATTCTATACATATCTCCAAGTACATATTTCTAAGGGCTGTTCAAAGACATTTTACGCTCTAGGATATTCCCAAAATATTCCTAGGATAAAATGTACTATATATATAATGGAAAGAAAATTGATTTGCAGAAATTAATAAACTAGAATCGAGATAGAGCCTGCGTATATTGGTAACGTAAATCGAATTTAATAAGCAACAAAATATATTATAAACATGAATTCTTAAGTTACATAGTAACTAAGTTTTGAAGATATATCGGTTGTTATATATAAAGAAATTCTCCGTGTCGTAAAATACTCTCGTATGGCTTTTGTATTACAGAAATATGATCTTTAGGTAACAGCGGATCTTACACGGATTGTGAGCCGCGTGATCACGAGAAAGGTGTGCTGCCACGCAATCGATGTCGAATTTTCTCTTCAGTCGGCTTTCAGCCGATAGATCGTTACCATCGATTCCATCGTCGATCGCTCCTCGTGCGTATTGAACACAGTCGCTCGTCGACTCCGCATCACTTGACGCACATCAAGAGCTGCAAATATCTTGTCGTATCAGTATCTTTTTATTCTCCAAATATTCTTCTCGTGTCATGTAAGATTATAAATCCAAATAAAAACATTTATCTCAATGTTACATTCTTACGATTTAGATCGTCGTTCTCAAGTCGTTATCAAGTCTTTTTCATTGCCGACCCGATGATTTTTCTTCCGACGTTTTAAATACGTCGCGTTAAAGTCTTTTAATTCACAAATCGAAATTTCTTTCAATTCGCATTGCACGCAATTAATTATCGAGAATAACTTAAAATTTAAATTAGCCAACGTATCGTAGTTCTTGCTATATACAAATTAAAGATTGTGGTGACGGGATTTGTCCGCGGAGAAGATCAGAACGCGAGGTTCATTCGAGGTGTTCTTTTCGAATTGCAGATCGAATATAAGTGCGCGCGTGTGGTTCGTGTGTGTGTACATGTGCCATCATCACCACTGTCTGCAGCAGTAACGGAAAAGAAGAGGACTCGACCCGCAGTGGCCGGAAAACCACCGAAAAATGGACGCGACGCCACAGCGAGTTATTTCCGGTTTACTTTTGTTCTCTCTCGCCACATTACATCTCGGTAAGTCTCTTCGATTATTATAACGGTCAACGAGCAGAATGCAATTGTTGAATGTGTGACGGAATATGCGACATCATGTCAATCCAGAGAAATTAAAGATTTGTTTTTTATTATTGTATATTAGGCTGCGCTCAGAAGCTTCAGCGAGTTCATCCAAGTATCATTTTATCCTTGTTCACCGATTTACACATTAAATAAAATGATATATGCATTGAGGAAAACATTGTTTATTTGATTATATGATTTAGTTTGTCCTTATTTCTTTCAATGAAACATGTATACGTATACATGTATTCTTCATCGAAAGAAATAAAGACACACTAAATTAATTTAGTCAAATAAACAATTTTTTTTTCAATGTGGATGCACTACATCTTATTAATCTAATTCACTTTAAGTACAAAGAGTGTACACTCTAATTTAACTATAAAGAAACAGACTTAGATCAAAGAAAAAAATCGCTCATATAATATAATTCTTGCTTATTTTCTGAAAGTATTTCAGGTATCGCTTTTCTGACATGAAATATAGTTTTGAAAAAATTGAATTAGGAAAATTATTTATATGAATGTCTGTAATTTTTTTTTGGTATTGTTGAGAAGACTTGAGATAAAATATATTTTTAATTACATTTTCTCAAAATATTTTTTAAAATTTTATTTTCTTACTTAATCATTATAATTACGGGATGTATATATAAAATCATGTACTATAACAGTTTATCGTATTTTATTTGTGCTTTTGATATTAATCTGAATTTTTTATTTAATTCATGTATCCAAAGCAGTTTAGTTTTGCATTACTGCTAAACCAGCATTAATGTTTAGTATTATTTCATACTGTAACATTTAGATGGAAATGTATACATTATATGAATACGCAAACAGCTATTTTTCTGCATATCGTAAGAGTTAATATATTTATTCAGCTCATAATAGACTGGCATTATACTCTGAAAGAGTTGTGCAGTCATATATATAATAATTTAAAATGGATTCACGTGCGGTGCATCGTGCTGTAGAAGCAATGCAAGTAGTTACCTACAGTTATTGTTATTATGCCGCCCCCATTATTTTGCGGTAATGTTCGTATTTCAAGTCTTGTTATTACAAAGCGATTTAAATTACGTTGCCTTCCGTTCGTGGCACAAGCGGATGCGGGAATTTCCTAGTGGAATATTCGCTCTGGCCTCTCGATCTTTCAAGAAAAAAATACATGACAATTTCATAAATTTCGTCAAAATCCTCTGTGTAATCCACATTAACTCTCTCTCTGCACAGATGTATTACCTCACAATCATTATCTGATCAAGCTATTCATAATATATTATATAAACAGAAGTAGTATAAAAACTTAAGATTACATGGGTACCATGAAACGTGAACGAATTGCTGTAAAAATTATCTAGTAGTAAGTCGATATTTGTTACTATTTTAACAATATTAGATGTCATTTTGACAAACAATAGGGAGTTTTTGCAACAATATGAATCTAGATACTATGAATATTAAAATCATATTATCCTTTCTTAATTAGTACTTATTAAGAAGAAGATAACCTTAACGTTCATCGCATTTGGATAAACGGTATTGCAAAACTCTTTCTATTGACGACAAATGATGTCAGCTTGTTACTTGAGTATTGTCATATTGCCCTTCTTTCTAAGGTCAAATGATTTAACATCAATGTTACATTTATATACGTATATACGAACGTACATCTGATATAATCTGAGAGAAGCAAGGACTCAAAATTTAATATAACCATAAGCAATATATTTACAACCTTGATTTACCTTCTACTATTACCTCGAGAAGGATGATACGCAATAAATTCTTTCGATGTACTTATTCTCTCGGTTTCAATGCATTTTCTGTATTTGTTTTTGTAACATTATTATTGAAATTTTACATACGATTTAAAATAAAGAAGTTGATATTTAAATCTATAAATCTGTTTTATTTGAAAACGTGAAGGCGTTTAACAAACTCCAAATAGATCAGAAGAATATTTGTGTTACGTTGTGAAAAGGAAAGAAAAATGATAATCCTGCGATATCAGATAAGGCTTTATTTCACGCGGCATTTGATCGCAGTAGGAGTAGGTCATTGTTAATCGATAAAAACAATATCGCGATGTCGTGCGAACATTCATTGCGACTGCGGTAGTAATTTGAAAACTTTTCGCGATTTAGAAGGTAATTGCGAAGAGAAAAACGAGGACGCGGTCGCGTCTTGGCGATACAACGCGCAAACAGACGGCGGTAAATGCGTCGTCGTAATTGTATAATGACTACAGTGTGTTTGCGCCAAGATATCCGAAGCCCTGGCCTGGTTTTTGCTAGAGGACTTTCACTCGGCATCACTATCTTTCTCTTTCTCCACCTATCTCTTTCTACCGATGCTGGGTCGCTTTCCGTCTCGTCGCTCGTTTCCTCTCAAACGTCGGTCTCATCGACCGAACTCGCTTTCAAACCAGTTCGCCATCGTCAGTAAATCGAAGGGCTCCGCCAAAATCGTTGGATAATCCATTTCAGCGATTTTACACTGAACACAAAAGCGCGAATAAATCAGCGTTATCATACTATCTCTCCCTTTCCCCCCTCCCCCCGCGGAATTCAATTTGTCTTACCTTACTTTGCTTAGTACAAAGTAATACCATCCATCTCGTATTTAATAAAATAAGTTATTATGTATTTAATCTTTTTAGCATTTTTTGGATAGACGATTTCATAATACATATATACCCAAAGAAAACAATTATCGATAGTCACGACAACATTATTTTGATGTTAAAATTGTAACTGATCGAAAAATAACTTTTAATAATCATTTTGATGTCATTATGACTTTATGTTTTGCTTGGATATTTTTTTTTTTTAATAATTTCGTGTAATTTCAAACTTGATAATTAATACTTTCCTTTTATTTTATTGTATTATCATAAACGTTGTACGACGTTTTTTCCCGTATATCTGAACCTTTTTCAGAGAAAGCACATTTTGCATAATATTATTTTTATAGAACGGGAATCGCGGGAATTTTTTTTCGTACATGTGAAAGAAAACATTATTTCGTAATTAACATTAAATAACTATAAATAACTATAAATTACCTTAATTGTAAATTTTATAATTTAGCAATAAATTCATAATTTTAGAACTTATTGTGAGTCTCTCTCAGTTTGCAAGATTCTTTCTTCAATACTTTAGAACTGAAAAGTCGATCTCTATTATCGTTTATTACATATTAGGTGTGGTAAAAAGAAATCCATTATCTTTGCATGAAATTGAATGGAAAAATAATGGATTTCTTTTTACTATACCTAATATATATATGTATATATTAAGGATATATTTGGTGTATAAACTCTGCAAAAAGTGGACTGAAATTGGAAATTAATACATTTCATATAAAAATGAATATTATATACATACGAAAGTTCAATAATAGAGATAAATATTTATATTTAACAATACAATTTTATAGTTTAAATAAAAAATTTCTTAGTCCATTTTGTTTATTTTTAAAAAATATTTATCTACTTTTTATTGGAATAATTTTTATCCACAAGTTTTAAGTCACCGTTGAATTTTTTGTATTACTTTCACACAGATACAACATAGAAAAATCTGTAATTTTTTTCATTTTGTTAGAAGGTATGTGTAATACATTCTCAAGGAGAATTTTCTACAGTACTCGTAGAGAACTGACCGAGAAGAATACTCTATGATAAAAATTTTCGCTGATCAGCGACTCCCACTTCAGAGCACTATGGCAAATTCCAAACGATCGAATTGATGTACACAACGAACACCGACGCGCAAGTATCGGCGAGATGAGCGTATGTAGCCTCCAATAAACCCCGGCCAGAGCCGTTCGATCGCTCTCGACGAATCTCGAATCGGACAATACCCAACCTCCGTTGGCGCGGTTCTCATTCAGGATAACCCGCGAGGTCTCTCGGGCATACACATACGACTCCATGTTCCTAGCGGGGCATAATACCACGAGTATCCCCCAGGTACTCGTGCGCTATCAAACACGAGGGGGAAAGAAAGAGTATCTCTATCTATCTAGCTCTATCTTTCTTTATCTTCTTTTCCTGGGATTATTTCTGGGTCAGCGGAGTCAGTCTCGATCGCATTCGTTCCACGCCCTTACAGATTATACGGGGGTACTTGTTGGTGCGTTGCGCATCCCAAACGCAGTCTACCCGTATAAGCTGCGAATCCCCCGGGCGCTGCGCTACGAGCCGCGCCGTCCCGAATCTCCGACAGCCTGGATATTGTGAATCGTGGTACCGACAATATTTCACGAGAGATCGACCGTTTATCGCGCGATACATCGGCTCATGTTTCACGGATACTTGTTTCTCTGTGAAGAGAATATACAGGACGTATCAAAAGCCATAATAATTATCGTAACTATTTATAGTAACGAGAGAAGTAGTAACGATTTTTTTATTTATACTTCGACCGTCTTTCTTTTAATTGTTTTAAAACGTTAAAGAGTACACCGAGAGAAAAGTGTTTAACATTTGTAACTGTAATTGCATGGTAAAATGATTATTGTAAAAGCTTCATTTTTATAATTATTACTGCTATGTGATGTTGATAATAATAATAATTATATTTATTATTATAGTTCTATCAAAAAATACATATATAGCAGAAAAGAACTATAATTATAGTTAAATTATGATTATAATTATAGTTGTGATAATTATGACAGTTGATAATATATGATATGTCAGAAAATGGTTGCAATTATGATAATTATCATATATAGATATATATATATGATAATTATATTTAAATTATAATAATTGCAACTGTCTTTTTCTTTCAGTGTATATGGACATACACTGTAGAAATTTATTCATCTCTCAAAAAATAATGCTTCAACAAACATTAAAAGCTTTCAATTTATAGTTTTGAATTTATCGCGCGACGTGTTATAATTTAAACTTCGAATAAAATCTAATTATTATTTTATTTTAATATCTATTAAATATGCTTGTACCAAATCTTTGAAATACATGAGAACACTTTGGCAGCAATAATTATGGAGGACTCTTCTTGGTATATTTCGGTTTGAACATGATTTTTGTACTAACGCGCATAATAATACATGTCATCTTTAACTAAATTAGGTTAAAGATGCAACTTTAAAAGTCCACAGATAAATATATCATAATGCTTATTTCATTATTATAAATTAATATGTGGGAAACGTTTTTTGCGTCTATACGATTACAAGTCTTCGTGTAACATAACCAAGCATTTGTTTTCTCCATTACTCTTTAGTATCGTGAGATTATTATCGAACTTCAGCCTATAGTTTACAATGTTCAGCTTGCTCAGCCTCACGGTGCACTACGGTAGTAGTACTCGTCGTAGTAACGTTCGTAGTAAAGCACGTAATGATACATGTGGAGGCACGGGTTGCGCAAGCGCTGAGATACCTTCATAGATGTACATATACATGTATGCGCGTATATGAGCTGGGAGCGCTGGATATCCAAAGGATTTGTGTGTACGTGTAACGTCATGTCGTAATGTCTGCGTTTTTTCGCGGTGCGAGCAAATCATATCTGATAGCTAATGAGAAAGGAGACGAATAGGCGTCGCGATATTATATCATATAATGCTATCCATTATGAAAAAACTGTCGTTTGATAAGTGTAATGATTGATTCTCGGGGCATTGCCGTTTCTCTGCTTTCTTCTTCATTTACACGAGTAAGAGAAATTACACAATACGCGGAAAATTGTATATTTGTATAGGCAATACGTAACAGAAATTATGATGCTTATGTGCACGATCAACTATCAATAGCTTACTTTAGATATTTGGGATACATAATTGTCAGTATTAACATTTTATTCTTTATATTATTATTGAAATTAGACATTTTTGTAATATCATATCTATGATATTTTTTATAACATATTAATCATATACGCATAGATTTTCGTTAATTTATTGCTGTAGAAAAACTTCTTTTCTGATTGTTATAATTGACAGTATTTATATACATAATTAATCTATCAATTTGATATCTGCCGAATGCCTTTAATAAATACATGGAAAGAATAGATAGATGTAGGTACTATATTGTTGTCACATTTTCCATTTCATAACAAGTTTGAAATAACGAAATAATTAATGTATCATTCTGCGTCACATCGTAGTAATTTCATGATAGAAAAATTATAGAGTCTATAAAATTGCATATCTCTGGACTTGATAAGAGCTATTTGTATGTATGTAATTGTCATTCGACAATTACACACTTCCTACAAAAGAGTTATAGATAGATTATTTATATATTATTTATATATTACTTTTTTTTATATATTATTTTTATATTACTTATATATTATTTTTATTATGATGCCATAATTATTTAGGCATCAAACGATTACGCACGACAATTAAGATATAATTATGCTTCTTCGAAGAATAATAGAATATTCACGAAGTCTAAAATAATATGATTGCGTATTTATTCGCTTTCTATTTTTATATAGAGTGGTTATGTCTTATGATTTCGACCTTGCGTTCACTCTGCACCTTGACATTAATAGAAAGAATTTATTGCTACGAATGCCTGTGGAATTTAAGCAATACGTCATCTTTTCTCACGCTTGTGATTTAGATTATTATTAAAATTTGTATCGCTTCTTCAAATTGTGAAATTTGTAAGAGAAGATAATATTATTATCTATTGTTTGTCATTGTAAATTTAATGTTAACTATACGAATCGAAGAACTATCGATAAATTCTAATCAATAACATAAAAAAGTTACTATACATACGAAGATAATAGAATTAATGAAATAAAATTTTACATATTAAATCTATCTATACATATAAATTTTATTATTTTAGAATTGTATGAAATTTATTTATATTACTCAACTTGAGATTGATCAATAAATAATAACAAACAATATATAGAATATCTCCTAACTATTCACTCAGCGCACTTATGTGCAGATAGAGCGAACTAAATTGAATCGTAAAGTCCTTTACGATTCAATAAGACAACTTTAAGATATTTTTCAAAGTTCTTTATAAAATATTTTAAAGATGTTGAAAGATGAAAAATTCTTAAAGGTATCTTATGCATCGATTTTAGACATTCTGCACATTGGATAACTAAAAAAAATTGCGAAAATTGCAAAATGGCAGAAACTTTTAAACTCAGTTTAGTCCGCTCTGCGGACTACAAGCACTGTGTCAATTAAAGACATAATTAGAGACACCCTGTATATACATCATATTTAATAATTAAATTTATTTTTATCTTGTAGCTTGAAATAATGGAAATAAGATATTTTATTAATACATATATATCGCTTACTTTAAAAAAGTAAGCTCGAGAAACATGATCGGACTATTACGATAAATAAATTAAACAATGTTATCTTATCACTTATTAAAAATGAACTTATAACTTAATTTTATAAAAAATCATTTGAATCATGATAAAGGGTGATTCGGGGTAATTCTTTAAAAGTATTTTTTTTTAAAGGTTGTAAAATGAGAGAGACAAAAATGATAAAAATGAGAAATTTAATCATATTAAGATTATTCTTTATGTGATATTATTTGATTAATTAATTTTCAGTCAAGTTGAAAGATAGTTTTAGTTTTTCCTTTTTTTATTTAAACTTAATTTTTTTAATTGTATTATTTTGAAGTAAGGAAGTGATATTCTAATATAAAATATTATTTGTTTCCGTTTTAAAATCGCGAAATGGCGGTTTCAATGTTCTAGCTCGAATTTATTGATATAAAAATTGCAAAAGTTACAGTACGATGTCCCACATGTACAGCAGAGTGCACTCTATGTAATTGAAGTCGGTAAGCGGGATACATTTAATGCGTGTACTTGTTGCTCGATCGCCAGATGTGCGATTCCCAGTGTGGCATTTATATGGACGTTGAAAGTGATGAGCATACGGCGTCGGCTATCCCCAAATTTTGCGGCTCAAGCTTAATCGATGTAAATGGCCGATTTGAAAGAGAAAGAGAAAGAGAGAAGGGGAAAAAGAAGAAAGAGGAAGCTACCTTTACTCGTTTTTTTCTACCATTAATCGTCACAATCTGTCGTAATTTTCCACCTATGAACAACCACATTACGGAAATCGCATCGTTCTTTGATCCGGTTCGAATCCTGAACAAATCGTGAAATTTGCGATCCTCAATTCCATCACAATACCTTTCTTCATACCGAATTTCCGTAATCGCAGACATTCGTCGATCATATATTAAAATTAAATGATTCCGCGATGTGTACACGTACACGTTGGTCTTGTTCGAGACGAAGATCAAGCGAAGATCTGCTTTGAAGAAGCAGATTTTGCAGCCCTACGATACGATTATATCCTCATTTATCTATTTTGATTCTATGCTATTGCTTCGCTCTTATGAAATTTAATAGATATAAGTTTTAAAATATCTGCGTAATTTTTTGTTTATGCGAATTTTAGGTATACGTTATTTACTGCCGAAGGATTGTCTTTTTTTATAAGATGACTTGATATAAATGAAAAAAAAAAGCCTTGACCATAAATATAAAATATTTCAACAAATTGATGTAAACATTTTGTATCTAATAAAAAATATTAGATTTTATTTATTAAAAATAATATTTATTTTTATATTAATTTTGATATCTTGTTAATTTTCCTTTGTTTTAATTATCTCCTTTTTTAAGAAAATACAATAAGTTGAGCTTCATATCTATGATCAAAGTTGTATTTTTATTTAAGAGAAACATAATAATTTATTCGTGAAAGAATTGCTTTTTTAAAGATTAAATTGATTCTCGCAGACACATGACGCACTTTGATATGACATAAGATAGCGTGTTTGTCAATTAATTTTATATATATAATTTGATAGATTAAAATTTTTATTTCTCGTATATTGTTTCCTGGAAATTTCGTTAACCGGAGAATAAATTTCTTTCATCTTTCTAAGGCAAGCACCGAGATTAATTTCTCTCCTTGAACTCGTTTGTACAGAGAATAGCATATTGCAAAGGGAATATCCGTAAAAGATATTGTTTTGCATATTTGCTTTTAAGTAGGTATTTATCTTTGTTAACGGATGTTTTCACTATTCTATCACATAAATGTACTTTTCCAAAGAAATACTGTGATTCAGATCATGAATGATCCCCATTTTTTGGATGCATTGTGCCATACCTGTCGGTTTCTCATAATTTCAGATTTTCGAGGTTCCCGACTTAATCAACTTCTTACATTTCGAATTTCTTCAATGCAATTTCGCATATGCCGGTATTGTAAATTTATCGATTGACATCCAAGCTTTATGTAAAACTTATCATCTCTCTTTCACAAATTTTCTTTAATCCCTCGTCCTTTGTTCCTTTTTGTCAAATCTTTCCCCTTGCAGCATACCTCCGGCAATTGTATCGCGTCTATCCATTATCAAAACGAGCAAATCGATCCTGCATGAGTGAAGCTGAGGAGTAACGTTGAGAGAAACAATTTAACTAATGGATATTGGTTCGGGAAAGTCTACGATTGCATTGTATCTCACATTTTTATCCCGTCATTCTGATCAAAAAAGAAATGTAAAAAAAGATGTTTTTACGCAATGGTTATACAACATGTTGCAATAAAAGCAGCAATAATCGTTAAGTCGTCAAAACGTTATTGAGTCGTAAAAATTAAACGGAAATACGGAGTATTTATAGTTTTATACAATGAACATGCATGCATACACTGAGAAAAAATGTATTAAATTTTTAATAAATATTTCTTCGAATAGTCTCAACGGAATATTTACTTACAGTAAATAAATATTCAGATAAATAATAAAAATGATAGTTAAATCAAAGTAATGATTCTTGTATAAGATAATAAATATATGTTTACATGTAATAAATATTCCGCTAGGACGCTAGGATTATTCAAAGAAATATTTATAAACATTTAGTAAATTTTTTTTTAGTGTAATGAACTTGAAATCTACATGTGTTTTTTGCAACACTACATTAACAAGGGTTTTCTTTTACTGTCTGTACTTCCGTGTTTTCTATCCCCGTGCCTTTCATGCTCGCGCGACGTTCGACGGTCGTCGCTGATACGCGATTCGAATTCCTACAGGAATCGATCGATGTAGACTGGCATTTACTTGAAGTAGGTACCTACAATGGGAATGCATGATGAGAATTTGATGCGCAAGATCGTAATAAAGAAAGATTACCGTTTGAAGAATCATTTATTACATACATAAAAGTATTAGAAATATAGTACCGTAAATAATTACATATTTCTAAAATCAAATATATTTTTGTAATTTCAATGTTTTACGCTTTTCAATTCTTTTTAGAGATAAATTAAAGCTCGATCGTTGACTAAATTTTTTTATAGTTTTCTTTGCGTAATACGAATGTATTCTTATTTTTATTCTTTAATTCTGAAGGTTATGTAATTGAAAAAAATTTCAAAATTGGTTTTCCCTGCAATTGAAATGATTATATCTCTTTATATATTTGCATTTTTATTGCATTTTTATATTTATGTGCACGCGCGCACACATTTTGGCGTTGAGAAACAGAATAAAAATGCAAATATAAAAATGCAATAAAAATGCAAATACAAAGAGATATAATCATTTCAATTGCAGGTGAAAACTAATTTTGAAATTTTTTCAATTACATAACCTTAGAGTTAAGAATAAAAATAAGAATACACTCGTATTGCAAAGAAAACTATAAAAAAATTTGGTCAACGATTGAGCTTTAATTTATTTCTCAAAAAGAATTGAAAAGCATAAAACAATGAAATTATAAAAATATATTTGATTTTAGAAATATGTAATTGTTTATAGTACTACATTTCTAATACTATGTATGTTTGATGGGGGGAGAGATGATTGTTATGAAGATTGTTTTAGCTGCTAAAAAGAATATAAAAATGTTCCATCATCAATAATAAGAAATTAACGACCTTATTTTTAAAAAAGTTTAGAAATTTAAACATCTTACAACTGTTTTTCTTTTATTTTACTGAATAAAATACATAGAATGACTATTCAGATATTGAAAAACAAATTGTAAATTAGTGTAATTTTTTTATATTAAATATTGCCAATAAAACTTTTTTATTGTTTTAATTCATCATTTAAAGTTATACATAAACAAAAGAAAATAAAAAGAGCTTCACACTATCATATGTATTTTCATGTATTGTAAAAAAATATTTAAATTGTAATAAAAAACAATATTAAAAATGAAATCGATCGAGAAGTCTAATTAAATAAAAGAATTCTTATATTCGATCAAAGTGGATCTTAGTGCTTGTAAATATTTCTATGTGAATTTATATATATATATATATATATATATATATATATATATATATATATATTTATTTATTGCGCTGATTTTTTTTTTTTTATTTTTATGTAATCATGTGTACAAAAAATATATTTATATATTTATGTTTTATTA
>Ga0157364_1001170_pt1 | contig 21483 bp, 12 predicted proteins | sample AttsexASBM2_FD_111476 | JGI IMG/M metagenome (GOLD analysis project Ga0157364, IMG submission 111476) | Fungus gardens microbial communities from leaf cutter ant in Ribeirão Preto, State of São Paulo, Brazil - Atta sexdens ASBM2 | ecosystem: Host-associated > Fungi > Mycelium > Unclassified ...
AACGATAATGAGTTACTTTTAAAAGTAATTTTCCCAACTATATCAAAGAAAAATTGCGTAAGAAAATAGAAAGAGCCATCGTAAAAATATCAATGTTAATTCAACAGTGTTGTATATACGAGTCCGCTATCGGCGTCGAATTTCAACAACAGAATTCGTATCCGCCGGCGCAGGAAGAAAGAAGATCGATTTTCCCACCGGCGCTTATTCGTGAATTTTACGAACAAAGGTCCGTATAAAACATTCCGGTGCAACGAGATCGGCGATTGTGTGCGCTGCACGGAATGGATTAACAGGAATCGATTGTTAGATACGAGTCGGATGAAGGGACGGTATACGAGATCTGACGACGGTTGAATTAGACTGGTATTGCTAAATGCTTTCAGCCCGAGGTTAATTGTTCTTGCCAAACTGCTATGTTACAAGCTTCGTTGGGCGATGACGAGTGACTTGAATGGAGAAATTTGAATTTCGACGATATGTATCGCTGATGGTTTGTCGAGCAAACTCGAAATCTATATGTGCGCGCGTATGGCTTAATAAATCTGATTTGATATAATTTAGCGATTCTTTTCAAGAATAAAATGATACGTATTATTAGTTATAATAAGAGATAATTTACAAGAGTAATTTCGATGAGATCTGTAGCTCTCATGCATTTATCTGTTGACAGAAATGTCATTAACAAACATAATGTATCTCTGTTATTTTATATTGCAGAGAATATTTTGATATTATCACATCCCTCGTAAATAAATTAATATTTTATATTCAAGGCTTCTTAATAGCTGCCATCGAGACTGTTACGTAATAATAATAAAGATAATAATAATAATCTATTATTTAAATCCATTGATTAAAATCAAACTATTAAAATTATTTTAAAATAACTAAAATCGATACATGAGTTTACTGGTAAGAAACACGCAAGACGCCTTTCAAGAGAAATTGTTCCTTATACGAGGCAAATAAGCTACGAGTAGAATGGTTAGCACTGGTGGTTAAGGTTTATCGTAGTTCGATAATCTTCGACGCAAATTTCGAAGAGCAACACCGAGTAAATTTCTCACGGAAGTTACGTCGAAGACCAAGCGAAGCGTTAAACTGCATCCAAAAACCTAAATGTGCAACGGACACATGCACACACTTGCAATAGGGCAATACAGTATACAGACAATCTATGTAACCTACATTACTCTACACGTACATGAATTCCGTATGTATACACATGGAGCTAAACGAACACGTCGTGCGCGCGCGCGCATTGTCTACTGTCTCAATGCGTTTGCGTATGCACATGCAAGAATATCGAAGGAAATGTAGTTTCGCGCAAGGAGCTTTCACACCCCTGGGAAGGATACCGAACACGCGAGAAGGAGAATGTAGTTAGGAAACTGAGGGAGCGGCGAAGAGAGTACCGAGGAAACAGAGAGAGGAGTGCGGCGAAGCGTTGGGCGCGGAGACAAATTGTCGAACAGTGCTTGCGGTCGGACATACACATGTTCGTTGAAGTTGGGTTACATTTAGAAAACAGGATTACAGTTTGCCCGACGGTCCCCGGTCCGTCGACCTGGCAGGAAACTCGGTGGGAGGAAGTTAGGGAGAAGGGGCTCCAAGACTATGAAATTACAATGCACCTGCACACCGCGCGCGCAGGTGGCTTTTCAAGTTCGCTCGTTCGCGGTAGTCCCGATGTCTTGTAACAATGCACCTCCGCGATTGATCGATGAAACCCCTTTTCTCATTATGCAGTATCTTTTTACAGCTGCTCCCTTGTTGAACAATTCGGCAGTATAACATCAATGAATTCGCAATGTCTTTGATGATTGTGCTCTTCGAGAAAGTAAATTCATGCCATAAATTGACACTTAAAATAATATCTATTACAGTCACATTATCAATACTATGAATACAATTTTTTTTTATAATAATACAAGGTTTTGCCTTATTTTATACTTGGATATTTATTAAATAATACAGCATATTTTATATAATTTCATAGGGCTGGTCCGTCTGATTATTCGTACGCAAAATTATTTGAAAACAGCTTAACTTTTCCAAATTCTGCTTTTGACAATAGATACCTAAAAACTGGAGGCAAAGTATAAGTTAAATTAGTTGACTGTAATGGGGTCGAAGAGCAAGGTCAAGGAGATTTTCAGTAATGTAGGACAAACTAAACGGCTTAACTTTTTCAATTTCTGTCATATTCCGACATTTTTAATGAAGTTTTTCAAAGTTAGTTACAAGTTTTTTACTACTTATAAGAGGACAATTAACCTTCGACATTCTAGATTTCGCTCAATTTTTAATGTTATTGTATACCCTTCCCGGTAATTCACGATAATAGCTGTTGGATAATACCAGAACTTTAAATAATGATATCTCATAAATATTGTGCACTGGTACGACTTTTATTATGAATCGTTACTAAAAGTTGAATGAAATCTAGAATTTTGCTTGTCCTCTTGTTGATACGATTACAAAAAGCGATCATTCCTATATAATTCATTTGTCGTTTTATGTAATAATGCGAGAACATTAAAATAATACTTCTAATAATTCCTTTAGCGTCGCAGTTTGTCGGAGAAAATGAAATTTCAAGTGAGATCAAGTTAATAAATAACGGAACTAAGATACACAATCTCAGCGAGGAATATCAACTGAACATCCGTCTACCGGGAAAACAAAGTTGTCTGAGCGAAGTTTACAATTCACTTTGAAAGAGCGCGTTCTAAGCTTGAAAGCGTGGTTTTATGGTTGTGAACACACAAATTGGTGGACAACAGTTGCTTATGAAAGCAAGGTTAGCATCAATATTGAATTGCCATTCTTGCAGAGATGCCTATATGGCGGGAGGAGGGAGGGGGGAGAAGGGGAGACACCTCGTTCTACGCATACGCTGAGACATGCTCTTCCTCCTCGGAAAGCAAACAGACTCGCCCTTGTTTACTCGTCCAAGCAAACGTTTTCGCCTTCATGCACTCCGCATACCCAACCTTTGCTTCGTGCCTCCTCAAACGCACGGTGCGAGATTGTCACGTTTTTCCCTCGCATTTTGACTTATAAATCAATACGACGAATACGCATTTATAGCTCGCACAATGCCATATTTTCACAGCAATGTTGTTTGAGATTGGTGGATAAATATACAAAGAAATCCCTATATTTTTTAAAATAATCGGATTTCTTGTAATCCGGTTATTTTTAAAATATTGGGTATGTATTTGTATGGCACCAATGTTTACTATTTATCACGGAAGAAATAATGTCTGACACTAGGCAATTGTAAAGAATATATTTCTAAGCAAACGTTTTTGCAATAAAATCATTTATCACCATCATCCAAATTACTAATCATAATTACTTATAAAGTATATTTCATACATGATTAACCTGTAGAAGTTACCCCATTATTATCATATGTTGTTGAAACAAAATAAATTTAGTGCAAACACAAAGTAATTAATTCGCGTCGCGTAGCACGCTCTCGTTAATAAAACAATGCAATAAAAACCGCGAGAAGATCAAAGTTTGGTTCGTGAACGAAATTGCTCTTCAAGACAGCAAGTCTATAGTAACGACTGTGAGTTTGAACGGCCGAGTCCCGCTCGTGATAAGATTAAGTGGTGCGAAACGAGAAAGTAAAGAAGAATGACAAAAGCTTTCTATATGCCCTTTTTTGAGAATCGCTCGCAATCTTTAAAGACTGATCATGATATTCGAGTCGCGTTCGTCCAACTTGAATCTCACCGCGACTTTACGAGCGTAAGTCTTTTTACAATCTCCAACTTCATTCGCCAAGTTGGACACGCGCGCCTAAAAGAAGTTCTTTATCCATCATTTCTTTATCAAGAAATAACGTAGATAACTTGAACAAATTGAACGATTCAAGAATTATCTTGAGTAAATGTAGATATATAAAATTAGATTAAACTGACACAACGTTTTGTTCCGGGGCATCATGCTAAATCATTTTTGTCGTTTTCATGAAACAATGTTATTGGATAATTTATTGATCCATGATATTGGCTTAGACGACATCAATCACCTATTGTTATAAAGACCAGTTCGTCATAAATGACGAACGTAACATAATAACGGTGCATGAAAGGAATATAATTACTGCTATGCTACAATGGAAGTATGATCCTTTTGAAGTTCGAATAATGAGACAAGGTGCGCGTAACCGGTAGCATGTTGCGTGTATTCTCGTGTGTGAGTAATACGTGAATTAAATACGCATGTCTGATTCACAATGCAGTCTTCGTGAATCTATACACACTGTAATAGCAAGATACCGCGCCACTGATCCGTTTTTCTATGATGCGTCATCGAAATTCAAAGAATAAAGCGCATCAATTTACACTTTATTCCTCTACTCGTTTTCTGCAATAGACTCAAAAATCGACAAAGATAATAAAAGTAAATCAAATAATATAAAAAATTCTATTTTTGATCGAAATGGATTTTGGTAGTTAATAATATCCATATACAAGTGCAAATATATTTTTCAGTTCTATAAAATACGCGTCGATTCAATTTGTTGGATTTGAAACGCAATCATAAATTGAAGCTAAAAATAACATCACAAATTATATTGATCGTTAATAATGCTAATAAATCTTAAAATACTGTAAAAAATTTATTTTGTAAAAAATATCACCTCAGTCAAGGTTTAAATCTGAAACTCCTAACTTTTTAGGACGTCTAATCAATTTGACCACCATATGGAGATATTTTTTTATAATAATTAGTGAAAAAAATGTCATTTTTCAAAGAAACGTATACAAACAGTTATATAAATGGAAATTAGATTAATTATTAAATATCAAAATTTGCTTTGACTAAAAATAAAATTCTTTCTATTATTTGATTTATTCTCATCAGTTTAATTTCCATTCATAAAAACAAGAGATGTTCTGATGAATACGTAATAAAACTTTCTTTTTTTTCAAACATTATGACATAACTTATTTAATGACCGAGTTAAAAAATTTAACTCGCGGAAAGAAATGCTTTATACAGAAAAAACTGGAAAAAGCTTCATTACTTTCATCAAGCGTTATTGGTAACTTGGTATAAACTGACATACAGAGTTGCATGACAAATGACTTTCAACCCCATTTATGTCGACTTAATACGACGTGAGAGACTATCCATCTCCGATTTCTGCTTACAGTAGTTAGTCTTCTCAGTATCGCGCAATATTCACCGGAAGCATCAACTGGATTTCAACCTTTTCACGTCACGAAAGTTGGAAGTTTCAACACCGGGAAACAGCAAGTGCTTGGTATTTGGGTGTTAATTAATCGACAACATTTTAAGATAGATACTTGAGTTACCGATTCGAGAATCGCTTCTCTCTCACGTCTTCCATAAACTCACCCCCTTCCATCCATCCGTTCTCTTTTGTATGCAATCTCTCCTTCTCTTCCACCTCCACATCTTTCATCGCTTGATAGCACCGCAAGTTATTACAACAATTCTCCATCTCTCTCGGGTACTCTTGTTACCCGCCGTTAATTAGAGTACAGTCTGCTACCAACGACAACTAACTGCAAAGGAGAGTCTTCAGCAGCGGCGATCCTATATTCCACCACTTCGTTTCCCCTTCGCTTAAACTCACTCCGAGTTCTCTCCCGCCTGATCCACCATCACTGGAGCACGATGTTTGCGGCTTGAATTATTCCAGCGGATCTACACGCAACCCTGGATCACGCTTTAAAGGATCCGCTTGTCTAGCCCAGTCGTTACCGCGACGACATCGCTTACGACGAAGTCAGGATCTAACTGGAGGGACCTACTAAATGGACGGAGGACGCGTAACGATCTAGAAGATTGATGCGCCACAATGGCGCGTTATACTAGGTTCTCAGTTCTGTTACTACGGTATGCTATGCGTTGCTACTTTGGACTTTGAATAAAGCGACATTCCACTTGGCGAATGTGTATCACATTTGCATCGTCATGCTTATGTGTTGAATATATTTCTGTAACTTGCTCCTCCTAACTTGTGTTTATTAACAGAAACTTGACGTGATATAACACGGATTACTTCTGGATGAAAATATAGCAACTAAGTACTTAATGTCATTACAGAAATTAAACATTACATTCCAAAATTAAAATATTAAAATGTTAGAGTACTCTCTAACAGAATATAACTTTAATTTTAGATTGTAATTTTTAATTTTTAGAAATATCACTCGATCGTTATGTTTCCTATTACAAATGTTAGCGAGTAAATCTCGGAAAGGCAAGGAAGGCGCAACTTTGCGACTTGTTCATTAAGACAAACAAGGTAAGATACGTTGGAGTTGTAGAACGGTAGTGCTTAATTTCTCACGATGAAGTTCTAGTGATTAAGACTGCGATCAGACTTCGCGGAAGTTGCAAACTCAAGGACGCTCACCTTCTCATATCAGCTTATACGCGGCCTGTAACGGTAACCTTAGACATAACTGAAGAAAATTGAGTTACTTCGGGCACGTTTCAGATTGATTTCTAGGTAGCAAGGCCCTATATCTTTCTACGGAGCGAAGCGTGATTGGTTTTCAATCCGTTCTACGTGGATCGAATGATCATTCGGTAAAACTCTACTTGGGCTAAACCCTCTTGCAATATCGTTTTCTATGTGTGCGATAATTTGATCCTACTGTAGATACATTGTTACAGATTCCAGATCTCCACGTTTTTCTCTCGGGAGTACGTAGAATAAAATACTATCTATCTGTACTATCGACAACCCAACACAGTCGGTCGATCACTTTTATAACATATTTTATAATTTCGATTTTTAATATTACAATATTTGTAACAATACAAAAAAATTTCTCTGATATAATCATTTTATGTTATATATTATGAGTAAATTTAAATAAATGCCACATTTTATGTCCAATTATTTGCGAAAGTATGACACGTAATACTATATTTCGACGATATTCCCGCATTGTGTATCGCGTTATATGAGTTTATGGACCGCACAATCTACTTATCATCGCAGCATCTGCATATATGATACAATTTCATTAATATATACACAAAAGTGAGGTCGTAAAATGAAATAGTTATAGATGGGTAGTAGCTATCGATTTAAACTTTCAATGGTGATAATTAACAGTAAAATATATTAAAACCATCCAGTCTAAATTATATAACGGACTATTCCTGTAATTCGATTATTGCAACGTCCATCAGGCGGAGTGACGGCATTAACGGATAAATGTCCCAGGTTATAAAAATTTAATGTCCGTCGAGATCTGAATACTCGTGAGATTGCTTTTCTCTTAAGCGAGTATTTTATGCATTTATCATCATTCCCAGTTTGACGCTCCCTGTTATGCGAGCAATAGATTAAATTCTGAACTAATTTTTCCAAAGAAATATCATTATAATCATTTACGATTGCATTAATGGAACATATCTTCACAGCAACGTCCAATTTGCTCCAATATCTTTATAAAATTTGGATTAAAATTTTCTTTTAAAGCACTTTAAAACAATAAAATAATATTAAGTACTTCAAAAAATATTTAACGTTCTATTTTATTATTCTGTCAATCTCATTTGTAAAAAAACTTTAAGCCAATATTAATTAATTAAAGTAGATGTTATCATCTGCTTTATTTTATAATATATTATTTTAAGGAGCATTGTAATTTTTAACATTTCATTAATACCATAGTAACATGCGTTTGAGGACTTCTACTACCAACTTTAGATAATTTCATTTCACTTTGATGTCTCTTTTCTCAATTGCTGATGCACCATTGTACTCGTTTGCGAACTTTCAGTCGTGGCTCGTTAATTGACACTATCAATCCTCCGTACAGGTTATCGTGAAGCACATTTTCGCGTTCGCCACTCGTCGTTTGTGCTATAACCCTGATTGCCAAAGTTCGAATCGTTAAAAAAGATTTTGAGAAATGCGAAAAATAACGTTGCGTGATATTTCATCGTTTACTGCGCCGCTTCTTTTCTTCCTTTTTCGCTTTCCCGTCGGACGAATGAAAATATGTCGCGTAAAAAAGAGGAAACGCATGTGCGCTCGTTTTGACATGTTTTTTCAGCTCGAAACGAAGCGACGAGGTCCAAAGCATAATTTATCATAATGTATTATTATATGAAAATGAAGATTAGTGTACGTGACAACTGCAACTATCGCATGTTCATACATTCCGCGGGCAAATCACGAGGAATAATAAATGACGTTAATAAGTCACATGCACAAGAAATTAGTGACATTATTATATTTTAATTCTAACAAATTTAATATTTACTTTATATTTTACAGCGTTCACCTTTTTCAGTCGAATCATTTCATCATAGCGCTTCACCAAAAATGTATTGAAGTATTTAAAATTATAAAAATTATAACTAGAGAATATTAATTCAATTTTATCATAAAATACAGTCTAACTTTCTTTCTGTTTCGCTATCATCGCTTTGCACCAATGGTAAAGAATAACAATTGTACTCACTGTATCCTCCCACGTAGATTGGTGTCCATGTTACTTGAGTATAGGCCAAGGGAGTCGCTGCGAATAACACGGCGCTGAACCATACCGCCCGACGTACCGCACTCATTTCACTAACGGCCTCGATAGTCGTCATTTTTTTCTCACGTTTCAATCAGTTCTCCGTCTCGACATCATCTTCTCCGACATGCCTCCGCTACTCCTCTCCGCTTTTATTCGCTACGCTCGTTCTTCTTTTCTCTCTTTTTTTTCCGTTCGAATACGGGCGCCCAACAATACGTCACTGCCGTTGAATACCTACGCAATCGAACGAAATTCTCGATACTACCGTCGTTTTATTCCACCGCATCTAATAACTGGTGTTTTCATATCATTGCGATCTGAACATTGCCGCCCGACGGATATAATAGCTCGAAGGAAATTACAAGAATACGCTGCTGCGTGATTTATACACGCATAATATTTATATGCAATTCAATTAAAGTTCTCAAAAGAATGATTTAAAGAATTTCATTAAATCAAGTCTGCGTAATGGGAGAGAAGGATATTGACATGCGAATGGATTGCCGAGGGATGAAGATTCAATAGCGATATTAATTTTAAAAATCGAAGATAGAGAAGATATCAAGATTTGTGCCATTGATTGAAAATAGAAAAGAGTGAAGAGAGTTTTTATTATGCTCGCGAGTAATTAATCTTGCGGATTCTGGGTCATGGTCGAGTGCGACGATAGGACTGACTCGCGAGGCAGCGAAATTAATTAATTAAGCACGATCACGCATCTCCGCTCTAATTGATACTCGACACGAATTGATGCTTAACACACTCCGTTATATTACCATTGATGATAGATATGGAAATTTGGAATAAAAGGGATAGCGGCTCGTCGTTGTTTATCAGACGCACTTTTTCCGCGTCATTGAGCGAAATAGCTTTACATCACGTAAAATTTTGCACTCTCGCTGCCGTTATTCCTCTTCTCGGACAGAATCTTCATTTCTGCACGAGTCCTGATTTATGCACCCTATACTTCACGTTCCTTCTCAGAACGTATTACTCCGTTCCTTCGGGTATAACATGAAGACACAATCATCGCTTTTACCGACGGCGATCGCGAGAGTAACGGCCTTTCTACTCCCGCTGCTCTCGCTCTTCTCTACTTTTTTACGCTCGTAACATGTGCGAGACCGTTACCACTATTTTCTGCCTTTTTTCTTCCTTTCAGATCCACCGGACGCCGAATCTTTCTCACTCCCAAGCGGAATTAGACTCATGTAGACTTTTACTCGTCTTCTTAAATTCTTCAATGACTTTGCCCAGATCAAAAAGCTTTTTTCCACCGATACGAAATCCCGTCTGCAACAAAATAGCAAAATATTTCATTAGAAGAGTTCCTTTGACGGATGATCATTAAGAGATGAAGACCAAGTCTCAAAGAACTCCTGTGGAAAATTCCAAGACTAAGGGAAACTATTGGAACCTATTTTCCGCAGATTTACGCGACCGACGGAAGCGGCTTTTCTAAATTAAAGTATTTGTCACATTTTTCACGTGGAATTTTTATTTATTTGCACAATAAAAATAAAAATTCAAAAATTCTACTCAAGAATTGTGTACATAGAACTTGAATATTCAGTAATATTATTAAAGTATAAAGAGAAAAATTTTTTAATTAAATTAATTGGTAAATCTCATATTAATCATTTTAATTGATAAATCAATATAATACGATTTATATTGATATATTATATATAATAATAATAATAGTATATGTAAATATACTTGTTTATAAAATACAAATATACACATAGTATCGGAGAATTGTATTTTTTAAAATAATACATCATTTTGATTCAATTGCCGATTACTTATAAATATAATGTAACAAAATTAATATAAAATTTTTAGAAATAGATCTATCGCAAAGATAGATAAATTGAGAATAAGAGAGAAAATGTCTTCAATAACTATTTAAAAACTTAAAAAAATATGTTAAATAAAAAATCACTCCTCTATTCATTAAATTTTATCGCTTATTTTATCTAATTTTTCTGAATATAAAACGTGAGAGCGGACATAATAATTATCTTATATGGTTACTTTAATTTTCGTCACGTCTCAATTGGAATGGAATTCATATCGCAACGAGCGAGAAGAGACCGCATAGTTTCTAGGACTCGGCTGCGATGGCATTTGCATTTTCATCTGCTTGGAAATGTCGTCGATGTCTCGTTAGCGTATCTCCATCGAGGCGACGAGCGGTGCATAAGACGGAGGTCATGGTTTCCCTGTAATGTTTCATGAGGTCGCTATAGCGAGGACTTTGGAAGCCGAAGAGGATGACGACCCCATTATATGGTGATGCCAGCGGAAAGCGGAGAGGGAGTTGACAATTCAGTTGTACATAATGTGACAAGCCAAAGTTATCCCATCGTTTTGCCGCCAAGTGTTATTCACTCATCGTTATCTATCGCCGGTTTTATCACGAACTTGTCCAGCAGTTATGAAAGCCACTCTGCGTTCTGCAAGGACGACCTTTATACATTACCTCATATAGCGCATCGGTGGACACGATCGGGTGCTTAGCTGCAGGAACTACCTGTTCTTCTCTCCCTTCCCCCACTTCTAGTCCTTACTATGCACTTATCGCTCGTCTGCCTTATTAGCTCGCTATCTTCTTAACTGCTCTTAACACTACTTTAACCGAGATTCCTGAACACTTTCCTACACTGTAGCATTTTCCGGTCTACGATTACCTTCACAGTAGAGAGCAACTTGCAACTTTCGCCGTCGCATCATTTCAGGATAAAGAAAGTAACTCTGTTAAGGACGTTTTTCTCAAGTATAAACTCAACTCGTGTAAATAACAGCATTTCATAGTCTTTCTTTTTCTTCTTCCAACATTCATTTGTTTGGACAAAATTCTTTTCTCTTCTCTGTCTCTTATATCTCTTTTTGTATCATGTAGAAGTAAAAAAAGAGAAACGTTGGACGACAAATAATTACCTCTTTTCTTCCATCAAAATAGAAATAATTGCGTTAGAAGGTCTGACTAGATGCTGACTTTATCTACTAGGATATTTTTACAATTGCAATGTTTATTATTCTTTCTTGTCATGCTTTCAATTATTTTTTGTCGCACCACGGATACAAATGATATTTTTATTAGATTATTCGTTGAATTAAAATGTATTTTTACAGTAATATATCCGATTCAAATTGTTCCGCAATAGTGGTTTTTAGTTATTTCATACCTGATCTCGTATTCAACAGCCACCTCGTTTGATCGCCTCTTACATACGATCCTCCAATTATAATTCGCTACTCCCGTCAGACACCTTCATTGTAACGTGTCAAATATTTCCCCTTCCAGAAGTGTTCGCTCTTCCTTTTATTCTCTTTTCTTTTTTAAGCAATCTCCATTGAGAAGCAACTGCCGCTATAAACGGATCTATCCGAAAGGTGCCAATGTAGTTAATTTAATCCAGGTGCTGATTGGACACGCAGCCAGGGAAACAGTGATCGAAATAGAAGAAGAAACATGTAACTGGAGTCAGCATGAAAGAGCGAAAAAGAAAGCCGTAAGTGGCTTGTGATTGTGTCATGCAATTATGGCTAGTTCCGTTTGATAAAACGGCCGACCTAACGGTAAAAGAGGGTTTCGGTGAAGGAGAATCAGCGGTTACCAGAATGTCAACGACACAAAGGCCGGGTCAGCTCTGTCTCTTTTTTTCCTCTTTCTCTCTCTTTCTATATCTCTTCCCAGCCCAACAATCTGCAATTTGCTTCTCGCTCGGAAATGTTTTCTATCCGAATTGTCTCCGTTTTCAGTTATTACGTTTCACTATCTATATATATATATATATATATATAGGTGAGTAGAAATAATGCTCTGATAGTTATTATAATTGAGTATTTTTCGCATGTCGCCAACACAAGTAGTAAAATTTAATGTTCATGCTAAGACTAAATGGCCAAGTTTTCCATAGGAAGATCAAATGTCCGAAGAGGCAAATAGCTACGAGTAAATAACATTTCTCGTTGCAAAGATAATTACTCGGGCCGCAGTTCGCACGAGTTCAAGCCGTGTGTCTGGAGTTTGCCTCGTTTCCTCCCTCTCTCCCTCTCTTTCTCTATCTCTCTCCTTTCCTCATCCTTTGTCTAACCCTGTTTCTTGATGCCCAGCAACTTCTCGTTTAGCACCGCCGCAAATTAGCCTGCAACCGCGTTTTCTGCGTCCATCTACAGCGCTGCAGTGAGCGCGTACGCCGTTTTCGTTTCAAGGTGAAGCACATGTTCTTTGGCCGAGACTTAATTAAAGGAACGCTATCTCTTGTGGAGATATTAGCTCGCGCTGCCTGGTTTAATTTAATGCTCATTAAATGTTCATTTAATAAGGTGAAAAGAATTATGTAGGGCTCAATCATCCTTGACTTGAAAGGGTAACCAAAGCATAAATAATATATAATAGCTATATGAAATATAGCTCCTCCCGCACAGGTATGCCTTTGATAGCACTAAATATTTCCAACATGCAAAATTTCGAATTAAACCAGAGAGACGCGAATAATAAATTTATAATCGAATATATGATATATTTAAAAAATCAGAAAAAAAATTTAGATGTTATACTAATAATTCGTCATTCGCTATAATATCTTGAGACAATAAAGACGTTAACATTGACAATAATTAGTCTGCTGATTTCTGCTGTAAATGTGCATGGTTGAATGTACGACGAACCAACATAATTATTAATCGAATTAGGCTTCAATTAAACGGAATATCGATTAATTACGCATCAGAATGTATCTTAACACGTTCACAATCAAGGCCTTTAATTGTCTGTGGCTTTAGATGACTGTGCGCTTCGTAGTATAATTAATCATCTGACCATCCTGCCGATCAAACCACTCGAAGTGATCTTTCTTGTGAATCACTAACTGTAAATTCGAAATTAACGAGCAAAGTTATTCGCGCATCGCATTAAGATTAACACATATATAATGATACTGAGCAACAAAATCGTCATTGTTACATAAAATTTTATTGCAAGATGTGGAAGATAAAAATTAAATAGACACTAAATAAATTTTAATTTAAATTATTATATTTAATATTACTATGTGCTTACATAAATTCTCTATATACTTATATATAGTATAATCATTTTTCAAGTATATTACACAATAGAAATTGTAGGATAATTCGTTTGTAAATATCCAGTTTATCGAGAAAACATATTCCACTAGTAGGTATTTGTTGAAATATGTAAAGTAGAAGCAGCCATGCTTAGTTGGCTTCGGTTGTCGTTTGTTGTTATAGTTGGAAGATATATTCTTGGATAAGACTGCATGATAAAGATATATGCATCAAGCATTAATATTCGGGTCAGAACGAGCGTAAATTCTGTAGCGAATGTCGCACTATACTGTAGTTCCACAAGCGCTTCTCAGGATGTACTCAAGTTGTATTCGTTGTTTCGCAGAAACACACATTAAACGTCGTTGATGCCTCCTATTTACGGATGTAATCACATCGTATTCAAACGTCAGTACTTGTTGGAATTGTTATTATCGTCAAATAAATGTGTTTCCATGTAAAATTCTATAAATCTCTTTCGAGAAACTTTTAAAAGATCGTATTTAAAATCAATTCAACTGTATTTTTAATTTCGTCATTATAAAAAATTTATTTAATCATTAAAAGTATTGATTAATAAATGATTTATCGTCTCTCTCTCTCTCTTTCTTGAGTTCGTTTGCCTGATAAGTGTTTCTTCTCCATTCTAGAAAACACATCGACTGCACAATTGCCACATCTCCATAATCAGTCAGGTTTCTAGCAGTGATCCCATGTTTGCCAGCCGGAACGCGATGCATTTAGTTTCTAATGGAGCTTAGCGACTAAAGATAATGACACGTTCGTTCCGCAGCAGCGAGCAATCTCCGTCCGAAATGTCGCAGCACTGCCTCGTGCTAGTCCAAGCACCAGACAATATTTGTTTTTCACTTCAACAACTACGGCAAACGTAACGCCACGTTGTTTGCAGGAGTAGAACTTCGAACTAGCTACCGAAAGGATAGGAAACGTCTCGTACATGTTTACCGAAGCGATGTTTATTCGCGAACAAGGTGTGTTATAATCGAATTTGTAAATTACTTGAAATTTGAAAAAAAGTTCCACTATTACATTTTTAAATAATATAAAATTATGTTTGATCAAACAAGAGCAAAGTATTACATAAAATATTTTTATGGAAGATATTTTTAAATGTAGCATGAAAATACATTCGTGTTTTTTGAAATAATTCAATTACAAAGAAAAATACATATCCCCTGTTGAATATCTTTAAAAGTTCGTTATGAAACGAATATTTATGTAATATTATTTTATGTTCCTCTCAGATTCTTATTTTATGCAAATCTTTCTTTTCGGCACAGCAATACACATTTCAAAGAAATCTGGAGTATTGATAATTATTATCTACCTCGCGAGACTGCATTGCCAAGAACGTGATATTTTACAACGAATATAAAGAGAGAAAATACATAAACTGCCTAGAATCGTAGCAATATAGAAGGAGAATGGTTATATATACATACAGTGAGTGCAAAAAGTATTTGTACAGAAAAAATATTTTTTAAAAAAACTTTATTTTTAAAAAGTAAATATTTTCCAGCGAAAAATGAGTCATCAAATTGATGTCAAATCAATATCGATACGATGATTTCAACACCAATTCGACATTTACTTGACGATCATTTCTTGCTGAGTAATTAACAATTTATTTTCGTAAAGAATAAAATAAACTATTTCTCTTAAAACTATATACATCAAAAAGATGTATATTAATTATAGAAAATATATCATCTGAAAAATAAACAAAAATTACAAATTCTATTGTTTGGATGCTCAAAAAGTATTCGTACAGTCAAGAAATTTAGCTTCTAAAATTAGGAATACATGCGAAGCTTGTTTGATTATGTTAGAATATATTCATTGTATATAATTGCTAATTAATGTTTATTTTTTACAAATAAAACTTTTTTTATAAAAAATTTCCTTGTACGAATACTTTTTGCTCTCACTGTATATCCTGTGATTCTTCTCTCCGCTCCAATTCTTTGAATTCAGATTCTGAACGCAGCCATAATGCAAGCGAATAAGAAATAAAATAATATATATTTTGTTGAACTCACCATTCTTTCGTATTTCTTCTTTATTTCAATTGCTTTTTATATATTATCAACTGACGAAGTCGCTTCCAAATAAACAATTAACTAACAATAACATAACATTGATGTTATAATTTCACATTCAACAATATAATGCAATATATTGTTGAGTTAAATTATAATTTTATAATATTAATATTATATCAATATTAGTTGGAATTTATTGGATTGTTTTCATCCATGTTAAAATAATATCTATAGATAATTTCTTATTTATTATACGCCCTGCATTTTTCATCAATCATTTTATTTTTTTTATGATATTAAATCAAATAAATAATTTTTACTATTATAAGATACATTTAAAAAATATACATTTAAAAAAAATAGTTGTATAAAATAAAATACGTCGGAATATACATTAAACAAATGGTATTTCCTATGAATAATGTTTTCCTAAATATTCAATATATATGTATTAATCTAAAAATGTCACCCTGATGAAATTTTATAAATTTTTTTTAACAGTTATTGAATGATTACATTAACTCTGTGTAACTAAGAAAAAAGTAAAACTATTTAGGATTTCAATTTAGATATAATACTTTACCTATAATTACTGTACTAAAAGATGTGCAGAATCTGAATCTATTTATAAACAAAAACAGAACAATAAATGGATTATATAATATTTTAATTAGTAATAATCTATTGATACTAGATAATAGCTGAGCTGAAATAAAAAACTGAAAAAAGTTTTTGGTTAAAAATGAACGATCAGAATTTTCTAATTAAATTTATTAGAGTTCTAGTTGAGATAATCAAAATTCTGGTTGATACAATATTTCTGATAAAATCTACTAAAATTCTTATTTTTACCAGAATATAATTATATCAATCAGAATTCTAATTATCTCAACTAGAATTCTAATAGATTTAACCAGAAAATTCTGATTTATCCATTTTTTCCATCAAAATTACTATTTAATCCAATCAGATCCATTTTTTTCAGTGTAAGCAAATTGCACATATTTTTCTAAGAAAATTTCACCTATTGAATAAAACTCTATTAAATTCTTGTTCATTTTCTACGTTGTATTGTTACAACTGACGAGAAAACAGTATCTAATAATACTAGATAATTGAATGGAAATCTGGACATATATTTCTGTCAGAGCAATTTCGATTCTTATACATAAATCTCGGTTTCCTTTAATTGCACTTTGAGGATCTCACTTTACAGATTTCACTATTTCAATATAAATTTCAAACTCTCAATAAAAAAACGCTTTGTACTTCCGTACGAAGATATTTCAACATTCGCTCTCGGATTTGCTCTCGGATACTTGATCGTGAATCTATGTTTTTTCCCGCGGTACAAACATCGGTATTGTTCCCCAAGCATGCATGACAAAGTTGCGGCATGTGTTCACTCGATGAGTACGCGTTGAAATCTACAAATGCATATGTATCTATGGCTCCCGTGCTCTCTCCTCCCTTTCCACACTCCAGGTCCTCATGCTCTACTTCCCGCACGTAGCCCCCCGTTTTTCGCGTATCCGTATCCGGGAAAAATATAGTTTCGGCCGTGTGCAAGTGCTTGGAGACGCGCCACCAAGATATACGATACCGACGCGATTTATCATCGTGACAATTTCGAACAGAGCACCCGTTTCGCAGCCACCGTTTTCCACCCTATTCCCCTTTGACCCCTCGGCATCTACTCGTTGTGCACGCGGCAGCTTTTGCCATCGCATCACAACGCCCTCCTGAACACGCCGTTGCACCGTCTCGTTCGAGAACTGCGGCAAAAGTTGTTTATATGATTAATCGAGCCTTTCCTGCCGACTGCTCTGTTTGTGTATATGCGCGGAAACTCTTGCCGAAGGATTAAACTTCGTTTCCTTCGTATCGCGGCAGATGGGCGAAAGCAATCACTCGTATGTGGTTTGGCACAGACACGTATCGATAACGGCGTAGTTTCGCGAGATATGTAGTAATGAAGCCTGATCTAAATCATTCAGTACAGACAGCTAATAGATCAGTTGAAGTCTAGAGGAGATCTATTGAAACAGGACAAGATGAATAATGACTATCGGCCGAGAGGAGATAATACATCATACAAATTCCAATTTTAATCAAGAAAGATTTTATCGCAGTTAAAAATCCATTTATATACATTTTATAATTGCTAACGTTAGCTAGCAATTAATTTGCATATACGATCAAGTTATTAATTATTATAAATGTATTTTAAATATATTTAAATACATCGAACAGTTTTATCTTTTAATGTTAAATTACAAATTGAATAGGTAGGTAAATGTATAACCATTTAATATTTAAAATTCTAATATTATATTAATAAAAAGTAAATAATTTCTGTTAAACTTCCAGTTTAAAACGTGAATGCATCTGCAAGATAGCTTTGCAATCTGACAGCATGAATAGGCAAAAGCTACATATCAATATGAGCCTGGAGGATAGTCGTTGCTTTTAATAAACGTCACTTCGTTGCGCACAGTACAGATCTCAGTATCAGTTGCATCATGGGATTAGTATACACGAGCCTCTTTTTCCTCGTTGCGAGTAATTTTTCAATTTAATTAAAGACGAGTGTGCTATAAATACTCAGAAAAAGAGCGGATTTCTATTGCATCGCCGCGTGGCAATATTCACTGCGAAACGCTTTTTATAAAAAATATCTGACCGGTCACGAAAATAGGCGTAAATCTCCGTGAATTTCGCATTCGTTTTCCTTTTGCTCGTGGCAGTATGAAGCACTAGCGTCAGATCATTACCCCACCTTTTGTTCCGCCGCGTATATCAAATAAATGGGCAAGGATCGCGAGCGCGAAAGACTAGCACAATGCGCCGGGTATCTACTATATTTTAGCTACTCCACTATCCGGGCATAACGTAGTATATATGTGACAGTCGCGAATTTCAGCTGTCGTAAACCTTTTTCATAGTTGGCCGCGGCTTTGCACGCGGTTTCAACTGCGTTTTTCCGTACGTTTCAATGTTTCAATAAACTAGAAGCAGTCTTCTTCGACGCGAATACGGATCGTAAAATCTAATTGTGCAATCTAATATCTAGATCTACAAAATTTGCATGATTTTTCTCAAAGTATAAAAGATAATTGTCGCAATTAGGTACGAAGATAGGGAAACGCGCTCATTCCCGACGATCTCTGAAATGTTATCGGTGAAACTAGATTGTGTGATCTGATTTACGAAAAATCTGATTTACGATCTAGAACACGGATCACGTGAGTAGACTTCGAAAGTAATCGTTTTTAAGTGCTGATAGCGTCCGAGAGACATTACATATCTCCTAAAATCCGACAGAGTAAAGTTTATAATCCTAACGCGACGCCAAGGTAACACAATCGTATTGCCGATCGAAGTTCCCGAGATCAAAGTAATCTCCGTCCCAGTCAAAGTTTTTTCTAATTGGCCAACGAGTTAGCCGCCAGGCTAAGAACCGAAGGAGGTCATGGAACGCTGCGGCGACGGCTTAGATGAAAGAACGAACGAGCGTTTTCCACGAGTTTCCCCGCGACGCTTTGTCGTCCGAAGAGCTCGTGGAATCTTCCAATTCGACTAAGAAACTCGAACGCCTCTGCAGCCAGTTTAATCGAATTCCACTGCAGAGCCAAGGACTCCAGTCCTTGCTTCCGATCTATATTCTGCTCGTGATCCATACACGTGCACGTACACGCGTCGGTGTGTACGTACGCGCGGTGTGACAACCTGGAAAAAGGATCGGATTCTCCTCCATTTGTTATCAGATCGGTAACTTCGCTCGTCGCAAAAACGATAACGGCTCCGGAAATCCCTTCCCGAAATTTCTCGAGAGACAATCCTTCGGTAAATACCTCCATGTCGTTTTTCGTTAAAGCAATCGATATGAGTGTAGAGAGAAGCTGTCCCATTGTCCTAAGTACCTTAGTCATTAAAGTATTTGGAGTATCACTCTGTAAAAAGCTATAGTAAACTTTTAGTTGAGGTGAATGAAGTAATTACACGAAAGTTACGAGTATTATTCTGCTATATGAAATGATAAATTATACATACTAAGCAAAGTACGTGCATAATGATGTCATCGTAATTTCGATTAGATTATAATATATTACAAAAGAGTTTCTCATAAATTCAACTATTCGTAAAATAAAGAAAGGGATTGCATTATGTCAATACGCTGAGAGATAAGCATTTTGACGTTTAGACGAATATATATATTCCGAGTAGAATCCCATTTGGAAGGAAAATATTATGTGCGGTCTGGTTACAGATCTCTGATGCGGCGATCGCCGTATCGAATATCGATTGACGGGAGAAAGCTCACGTAGGTTGTAAGGCAAGTTTCGTTAAAACGCATCTATAGTTACGGAAGATTCAGTTTGGAAGTTGCAGCGAACGCGGTAAATGTGTGCATTAACTTTAGATGATCCTCCGGAAGTAAGCGAACGCGCGTTCAGTTATAAATAGGATAAAGAAACTAACCGCCTTCCGCTTGAGGATATTCTTTCGTCAAGTAAACTGAAGCAATGAGAATCACTGACTCTCTAATTTCCGAAAAAAATTTGCTTTTGTTTCGACTCCGACTCCGAATGATGATTCGTGGTTCATCTTCAACCAGAATCTACATTAACTACATTTTCAATGTCTTCACTTTGATTTGTATTCAAGTTGAAAATTCACTTCTCTTATGCAGTTTCTTCAATCTTGAATTCATTTTTAGAGAACAAAATGCACCCGATGCGATGTAAGAAAAACGAGAAATCTCATTCTTACGGTGAGATTTATGTTCCTATATACGGTCTTTGAAATTTGAAGACTTGCCAAGAATGTATATTGCGAGTGGAATATTCTCTCAATATATCCTACATGATGTTATCGCAGAAACTTATCGCGCAATAAAATTAAAAGCGCATTGAAATCTGTTCATAAAACATAGAAAAGAAATAATATATATTTAAGAGAAAATCCTGACTAGAAATTCTCCTACAAATTCTTGCATTATTCAGAAACCCCATTTCACGATGTCGTGATTTATATGCCAGCAGAGTCGATATATTACTATCCATATTCGATCTAATCGTAAATTACAGCTCACAATGTTAACGGGAAATTTTTTTCCCGCTCGGCTAACGACTTAGTTAATCACAGTATTTTCGAGATAGTGTGTTCTTCTTCATTAAGGTTCTTCGTTAAGGATCGCGCCCTGAAAGTTACTGCGTTTACTTTTGAAAACGTTACCCGCCAACCAATTACTCGACCAATTACCAAGTTTCACAGTCTAGAAGTGATTGTTATAATTCGCATTTATCGTCGCTATTTATACTCGTCAAAAGTTCCTACGTCAGAAATTGGCGCAAGTGCGTAAAGAATACTAATTAATTACAGAAGAATTGAATTGAATTTTATCATTAATCATTTTCCACAGCGTCTTTTGCCGGCGAGAGAAAATGTTTCTTTATCCCGCTTTTTTCTTGCATTCACGTCATTTCTCTTCTATATAGTGCACCAGGAGTTAATCTACTTACACAGCACGGCAGTAATAAGCCAGACCGCATGCACGTGTCCCTCTCCGTTCTTTTGGTCGTCCCTTTCAGTTAACAGACTGACTGGCAAGTTACGCTAATAATATTAAACTACGTACATTCGGAAGTGAACACTGTCAAGCTGATCACTCGTGTCTGGACCCTCTTCAGTTGGCTTTTTCATAGACTTGTTTCAAGCGAGTCGACGCTTTTGAGTGAAAAGCGGTTCTTGCAGATGGCAAATCAATACGGATGTTCTACTTTTGCCATTAA